>Ga0255345_1000446_pt1 | contig 68484 bp, 44 predicted proteins | sample wastewater_treat_6_FD_192415 | JGI IMG/M metagenome (GOLD analysis project Ga0255345, IMG submission 192415) | Wastewater microbial communities from Lulu Island WWTP, Vancouver, Canada - plant20 | ecosystem: Engineered > WWTP > Wastewater > Unclassified | place: Canada: Vancouver, British...
TGTCTGGAACATCAGGAGTAGTATCGGTGTCTCCGCCAGTTCCTGGGTCTTGGTCGGGAGTGCCCGGGTCATTATCCGGCTCGTCAATATCCGGACGAGGGGTTTCGTCAGTGCCACCAGGATCGTTAGTGGGGCCACCATGATCAGTGTTTGGGATGATTACCTCTTCACTAGGTTTTGTTTCGCCATCACCACAAGCGTAGAGCCCGCCGACGAACAGCAGACCGACAGCCAGAATTGCAAGCCGCTTCATTGTAAACCTCATATACTCAAGCAAACCCAATGGGCCACACCTGTGCCCACAAACAAAGGGCATGATACGGAGTTGACGAGGCAGTGTCAACCAAAAGCAACCAAATTCTTCTTCGAAATCATCAATTTTTGCGTGTTTTAGGCATGATTTCTTGGATGGCCATTTTTTTTAAGCTCTACAGTTCGAGCCTAGGTGGCCAGTTTAGGACGATTTTTGAAATCTGAGTTAAACTTTTAGGTGGGCTTTCCTTGTGAGATGACATGTACAGCATTGTGTTTAAAGAAGCTAGACTTCCTTTTAATGACGAGGGGCAGGTTGCAGACGTTGCGGTATCCGATGGGGTAATTGTTCGTATAGACCCCACCATTGGACAAAACGCTAGATGTGAAATTAGATGCCGTGGAAACTGGTTGCTGCCAGGAGCCATTGATATGCATGTTCACCTGAGAGACCCCGGGCTGACCCATAAAGAGGATATTGTGTCTGGTACCGAGGCGGCTGTCAGATCTGGAGTCACAACGGTTGCGGACATGCCAAATACTGTGCCTCCAACTGTGACGGCAGCAGATTTTTTGGCAAAGGTTGAAAGGGCTAGGAAGGCCGCGAAATGTAACGTCCTTTTTTACATGGGATTAGGTGACTCCAACGTTGACGAGATAGAGCGCGTTTGTTCACACCCCTTATTGGCGGGAGTTAAGGTATTCCTGGGGGCGACTACAGGCGACATGGTATCTTCGGAAAGCGCCTTATCTAAGGCCATTGAGAACCTAGACCAACTCTTTGTCTTTCACGCTGAAGACGAAGGCGTGTTGCGCCAGGCTAAGGCCAATTTCGAGGAAACTCCAACTGCCACAGATCATCATGTAATCAGACCCGCCAAGGCTGCAATTGAGGGGGCTAAGCTGATTTCTTCGCTTGCGAAGGAAGGACGGCGACTGCACATCGCACATCTGTCTACTGCGGCTGAAATTGCGTTTTTGAACCCAAAACTAGGGATCACCGGAGAGGTCAGTCCTCATCATCTTTATTTTAATGTCGAAGATACCGCTAGGGTTGGAAACTTGTTGAAAGTTAACCCCCCAGTCAGGCTTGAAAGTGATCGTTTGGCTCTTTTGGAGGCTTTAGCTGATGGCAGAATCGGGGTGATCGCGACGGATCATGCACCACACACTCTTGCTGAGAAGGCCCTACCCTACCCGCAGGCCCCTTCTGGGGTGCCGGGCCTTGACACTTTGGTCGCCTCGATCTTGAACCTAGTTAAAAACAAAAGGCTGACAATGACTAGGGCGGTTGATGCCATGTCAACTGCGCCTGCCAAGTTGCTTGGTTTGACCAAAAAAGGTCGAGTCGCCGTTGGTGCTGACGCAGATCTGATTTTATGGGACCAACAACAGGCCTGGGTCCCATCAAGCCTTGATATTTACTCACGTTGTGACTGGTCACCATTTGAGGGGGTGACGCTTGCAAGTAGGCCGTACGGAGTGTGGGTCAAGGGGATTCAGATGGTGTGAGGGGCAGGAGGCAGGAACGGGGGTGCTGGTTTATTGTCCTTGCTCGGCGAGCTCAGCTAGCAGCACTCCGACAGCACTTAGCAGTTGTCTTGCTGGTTCGATGGCTTCGCTTTGTTGCATATCAGGATTAACCAGGAATTTCTTTAGATAGAATTGGGCTTCTTTGTAGCGCTGCTTGCGAACAAGCGCTGTTGCAAGGTTATAGGCCGCCATTCCATCATCTGGATCTAGTTCAAGACCACGGCTGAGTTCAGAAACCGCTTCATCAAGTTCACCAAGGGTTAGATGCACCAAACCAAGATTATGGTGAATCGCAGCTTCATCTGGATTGATTTTCGCGCCTTCGACCAAAACGGCTTTGGCAGCTTCCTCGGCTCCTTGGTTCAAATACAACAGACCAAGTGCCGCAAATGCGCGTCCATAAAATGGATCCGCCTCAATGGCCTTGCGGTATTGGTCATCTGCGTCTGAAAGCTTGCCCTTCTTTTCAAGGCATTGACCTGCCCAGTAAAAGGCTGCTGCAAGGTTCGGATTAAATTGCGCGGCCTCTTGGAAGCGGTTTAACGCAGAGTCAATTTCATTACGCGTCAAAGCCAAGCGCCCAAGCTGGAACAAAACATCGGCGTTTTTGGCGTTTTGGGCCAGGGCCTGGTTCAAGAATGATTCTGCAGTATCAAGCAGACGCGCCTTTTCAGCATCATCCTTAGCCTGCTTGTCATACATGAAAATCATACCAAGCTGAAACAGTGCTTGGTCATTTTTAGGATTCCTGGTAACAGCGGCATTAAATAAGGTTATCGCCTCCTCAAGCTGGTTGGCTTGATAAGCTTTAATGCCTTTGTTTGTGAGGGCGATTGATTCGGTGTGCGCCTTTGAGCAGCTAACCGCCAAGATCGCCACTAAGGATATTAAGACCGTCCGCATGTCGCCCCCTTTGTTTAAGAGTTGACCCTATTTACTGACCTTGAAGATAAACGGATAGGAAACTCTAACAGTTCCACCACCCTTTGGAGATGGGAAGCGCCAAGACTGAATCCTAGCGACAACGCATTTCTCGACGGCAGAACTGTTCAAAGTTGTCTGACCGATTTTAACGGAAGCAACATTACCAGTGGGCAAAATCACCCACTCAGCCCTTATCTGTCCTGCAAGATTGGGATTTCGCTGAACCTCGCTCTGGTAGCAGTACCTGATTTGGTCAAGTTTGGATTGAATGTAGCGCTGGACGGTCTGGCGGTCCAACTCGCCGTCGACCGAGATTGGGCCAGTCACAACCCTGGGAGCACCTGCACCCTTGAACTTGACTCTGGTGGCCGCGCCTTCAGCCTCGTCCTTGCTTAGACCAGCGATACCACGAAGGTCAGACGGCCCAAAATCACCACCACCACCCCAGGCGCCTGTTCCAGCAAACCCGCCACCACCGGCACCCATGGTCCCACCGAACGCGTCGAGTCCCATTGCCAGTTCAGCATCAAGGCCCCTATCACCGATGGCCCTGATGCCCATGGTACCACCACCTAGGCCAGAGCCGGCGGCCTCAAGCACGCGGTCCAACATGGCGGTGTTTTCACCCATAACACGAGTCAGCGCTGTGTTGGCAGCCTGACGGTTTTGTTCCTGTGTTGCAGCCGGGACCAGCTTAGAGGTAAGTTCCTTGTCATTCCTTGGCACTATTGATAGAGCAGTACCTTCTCCAGCACCCTTTTGGGCGGCTTCATCCAAGCGCTTACGAATCTCTTCCTCTTCGCGTTTCTTATCCTCTTCAATCTTTCGTTCGAGGATCTGAACCTGGACCTTCTTCATGGCTTGAGTATTACGTTCGTAGGGGTCCCTAGTGACAACAAGCTGATCTTCAGGAACCAACACAATCATCAATGCCAAAAGCATGTGTAAAATCAAGGAGATTAGCAGGTAAATCTGGTCCTTAAAGTTGTAACGCTTGATCCAGGAGCCTCTGACCTGCTTAGAAACCGGGGAACGACCAGCCAGGAGGGTGAAATCACCAAAATGTACCCTAGCTTTTAGCTTTTCATCGAGAGTAACGTACTTTCCCTGTGAAATTAGGCCTCTACGCTCCATCTCTGGAAGGCGCACGACCTTGTCATCCACCAAAAACTCGGCGTCAACCTTGGCTGTTTTAACATCAAGCAGGAAATTATCGCCACTGGGGGTCGCAATCGTTAGTAATGGAATACCTAAAGCGCTTTCAGGTACGAAAAGGTCGGCCTTTGCATCTTCGCCGATGGTAACCGAAGCTCCAGCAGGAAAGATTGTCCAATCAAGAACACGATCACCCCAAAGAAGCTTGGCTTCAAAGCCATACTTGCCAGATTTAAGCGCCTTATCAAGGTTGCTCGACAAGAAGGCGCCTTCACCCAAGGCAGCGGCGGCCATCTCGAACTTGATTCTGACCTTGACATCCTCACCAAAAGTCAGGACGTCATCAGGGCGCAGCATCGTAGGCTCGGTCAGCCTTTCCCCGTTTATCAGGGTCTCAACACCTTCACCGGCGTCTTTTAAGCGTACCTGACCAGAATCCAAAACCTCAATCAGGGCGTGTTCCCTGGCAACTCCAGGACCGTCAACCTCAAGATGATTCGACTTACCCTTGCCGATTCGTATCAGTTTTCTGGTAGTGGTCAGAATCTCTTTGTTTTGGTCCTGAAAATCAGTAAACCGAATCTCCAACGATTCTCGATGCATTTCGCCCCCTGAACTTAGATTAGAGGTCTTCGGCAGACTTCAGAATTTCGTCTACAAAGTCCTTTCGCACTTTAATCAAGCTAGCGTCCTTATCAATGAGTAGCGCTTCCGCTATCCCCTGATTTGGTCTCATGATCTCGCCCTCAAGGACATCGCCCTCGAAGTCCATTTGCTTGACGTTGGGTTCTCCGGCTCCCCCTGGTTCGGATTCTGCCAAGGCAGGCAAGGCAAGCAGGATTGCGAAAAGGCCCGCTATCAACTTAATCAGTACGCTTCTCATCGTACACCTCACGCCGAAGGGATCCTAATCCCTAAAAGGCTAAATTTGCAAGCGGCTATCAGCCACAATGGTTGATTACTTAAATATAACCAACCATAAACAACGAAACACCTATGCTATTCAGAGCCTTTGGAGGCACCATCTCCCTTGGCTCCGTCATCCGACTTATCGGCCTCTGGAGTAGGTTCGGGCGCCTTTTCTTGCTCAGCAGCAACCTCCTTCAGGACTTCAATGGTGGTCACAATACCGGAAATTCGCATTTTGACCGCCTTCGCTCTAGGATCTTGAGGATTAACCATCTGCTCAAACTTGCGGCATTCGGTTAAAGCCTTTTCATGCTGCCCTAGATTTTCCTGATATACAAGACACAGATTGAAATGGGGATCCGCATAATTGGGGTCCTTTGCCAGTTCGGTCAGCAGCTTGATAGCGCCGTCAGCGTCATCGGCACCACGCTTAGCAACAGCCAAGCCAAGGGTGGCTTCGCGATGGCCTGGCTTTATCTGCAGAGCCTTGTCAAACTGGGCAGAAGCCGTTGCGAAGTCCATATATCCCAAGGTAACGGAGGCTAAGTTGAATCTGGCATCAAAGTTTTTCGGGTCGTCCCTGACAGCCTTTTCAAAAATCTGAACGGCTTGCCTGACTTCACCCATCTTCAGAAATATGATTCCGAGGATATTTTGGATATCACCGTTGGTTTCATAAATGCTGACGGCGTTCCTACCAACCAAGATACCAACGTCGAGCAGGCCCATTTCCAGATAGGAAGCAGCCAAAACCATGTATGAATCCATCGAGTCTGGATCCGATACAAGAGCCTTTCTGGCCAAGTTTATCGCCTCAACAAAATCACGCTTCTCAAACGCCTTGGCTGCATAGTAGTTGTTTGCACCTGAGTCAGCTGGGTCAATCTCAAGGGCCTTGGCAAACTGCGCTACTGCGGCGGCTTCATTGCCTTGCGCCAAGTCAACATAGCCCAACCTGGAGATTGCAGCTCTAAAGTCTGGGCGCATAGCGATGGCCTTCTCATACAAGGTTCTAGCCTGAGCCACGTCGCCTTGTGCCATCAGCAAAGAAGCCATGTTGTAGATCGCCTCGGCAGTTGGATTCTCTTTTGACGCGGCGTCTTTGATCCTTTGCTCAACACCAGCCTGGGTCCAGTTTGGGGCCTCAAGGCCTTCACCTTCCACAACAAGGGTGGCCCTGCCAGTACCTAAAGAATAAGCGCCAGGGGTCGGTCGAATGTCAGGTAACGCACGATACTCTGGGTCCAAGGTCAACAAGGCCTCTTCAGCAGCTGCAGAGTACTCGTTGTACCATTTAAGCTCACGGGCAACCTCAACGCACTGGCGGTAGGCTTCCTTGGCTCTTTCAAACAAGGGAGTCGCCCTGTCAGCCATACCCTGACGATAAATTGCCCTGGCATCTGGGTTCAATCCACGAGGAGTTGGCGATTCTTCAATTGCGACCGCCAGTTCCTGTAGGCCCTGTCCCTTTCTGGTAGTTGCAGCGATTGTCCAGTTGGGCTGGCCAAAACCTTCGACAACCGTAAATGTTTCCAAAGCCTTGGTAACCAACTCACCCTTTTGAGCTATACCAGCAATCAAAACCTTCTCAGGAAGCTTCAGTTCAACAGCCCGCATTTCGGCCATCTGGGCTTCACCTTCCATAAACTGGGCTTCTGCAGCAGCGCTAAGCCCAACAGAGGTTACCTTTCCTTTTTCCTCGTCCGTCAGGCCGGCATACGCAGCAACGGTCTTGTTGTACCATTCCCTGGCCTTGCGTGCGCCACCACGAGTTTTTTCTTGGGTGCGGGCAATCTGGAGGTGGGTCTGAAGATACAGGTCCAGGCCACCGCCCTTGCCATACCTAGTCAGCCATCTTTCGAATTCCTTAATGGCCTGATCATACTTGCCCTGCTTCTCGTATGTAGTTGCGATATTGAAGGCAACGCTTGCGACGTGCTCAGATTTCGGGAAAAGCTGCAGGTACTTGCGAAGGTCCGTAATCGCCTTGTCGTGCTCACCCAATCCACTGCGGAAAGTGGTGGCAAATCGCAAGGCCTCTTCGGTAAGTTCGTGTTTTGGGTGCAGACCAACAAAAACTTCGTAGATTCGAGCTGCCTCAGAGTAAACGGCCAGCCGTCGATAGGTGTCCGCGATGTTGTAAAGGGCTCGTGCGGCCAATGGAGAAGTTGGCATTTCGTTTACCAATTGTCCGTTTGCCTCAAGGGAGCGTTCAACCAAACGAGCCTTGAAGAATTTGTCTGCCGCATGGTACAAAGAACCGTCTTTCAGCTTGGTATTCGGGAACTTACGGATATAGTCCAAGAAACACTCGGCTGACTTCGTAAATCGCCCCTGCTGCTCGTATTCGAAGCACAGGTTGTAGTCCTTGCGCTCAATGATTTCCTGGACGATGCGTGGGACATCATCCTGCATCAGTTTTGGGTTGGCCTTGATTTCTTCTGCGGCTTCGTTTAGAGCACTGATGTTCCTGGAAAGCATCAAAGCAGACAATAAAAGCCTTGCCGCATCAGGTGCATTGACGTGATCGGGGTATTTGTTGATCAGGTTTCTAAACCCATTCGCAGCTTCATTGTAGTGGTTGTACTGGTACTTAACCATTGAGGCCGCAAACTGTGCTTCCACCACGTCGGGAGCATCTGGAGTGGCCATTTTCAGATAGCGTTCTGAGGCTGCAATCAACTTCTTTTCAAACTCTGGAAGTTCCTTCTCTTCAAGGTCTGTAGAGTCGTCGGACTTGGTTTTTTGCTTTGAGACATCCAAAAGTGCGTAGTAGCAACGAACGGCGCCGTGGGCCGACTGCAGGGCCACCTCTTGGTCAGGATTCAACTCGGAAACAATGGAGTAGCGCTCGGCAGCCTCCTGATACTTTTCCAACTGTTCCAGCAAAATGGCGTAGTTCAATGTCATTGCAGCGTAGTCTTTGGAATCTGGGAACAATCGCAGATACTCGTTATACAAGTGATGGGTAAATTCCATCGTGGATTGTTCCTTGGTAACGCCAACTTCCTTGTGATAGTTGGTCACGATGACGCGGACCACTTGCTCAGAAGTGGCCAGCTCAGGCTGATAAAACTCGGGGGGTGTCTTATCCCTGAACATATCCAGCAAACCGATCAAGCGCTTTGTTTCCTCGACAACTGGCTTTTTTGGACCAAGTCTGTATGCGTTATCAAGGATGTAGCGCTGAAACCCAATGATTCTATAGGCATCGGACGCGTCCTTGAATTCGATAATGATCTTCTTGAACAGAACGGTCGACTTTCTGTATTCACCCTGGCTGGCATAACCTTCCGCCAAGCGAATAGCCAAGTCCAGGTATCCAGTGGCAGAAATTGCCTTGAAAACCTTGATGGCGTTTTCGGGGCTTCCAACCTGAGAATAAACCATAACAAGGTCACGTTGGGCCTCTCGCAGCAGTTGCGTGCCGTAGCCAATCGCTTGGGCGCCTTCACCACGGGTGTAATCAATGACCTTTAGGAACTGATTCATGGCCTGCTCGTGCATGCCCATGTTGTAGTAGCACCATCCCTTTTTATATATGGCCAGACCATATGCACCGGAATTTGGGAAGTTTTCGACTTCCGTGTAGATCTGTTCGGCATCTTCCATCGCGCCGTTATTGAAATAGTATTCAGCAATGTTCAACAAGGCGTCTGGGACAAATCGGCTGTCGGACCTTTCACGGACTATCCTGGTAAAGTAAGGGAAGGCCTTGTGCTGCATGTCCATCTGGACCAAAGCAAAGCCAAGATAGTACAAAACAGAGTCAAGGTTCGGATAATCAGGGAAACGGTCGACGATCATCATATAGACGTTGGCCGCCTCTTCTTGCCAATGCTGCCGTTCCTGCAAGTACGCGGCCTGCTGAGCCTCAGCTGCGGCGACCCCGGCTTCATCGTTGGCCAACTGGGCGGCTCTTAGCTGTTCAAAAAGCTCGTCACCATAGGCCTTGTTGAAGAAGTTCTCTGACTTATCCCAGTAGACCTTGGCTAGCCTGTTGAGGTACTCGGCCTTGATTTCATCGTCATCGTCCGCCTGATCAATCATCAGGTTCAGGGTCGAGATGAGCTCCTCAAGCTTCTCGTCGGCCATTTGTTCGACTCGGGAGGCCGTATGCTTTACCCCCATGGGGGCACCCTTACGGGCAGTCACGCCCTCAAGGGGCATGGCAGAAGCAGCCCCACCGGAGCTTTCAGGTAAATCAAAAGTTTTGACAGCCGTCCCTTGATCCTTTTTGGCTTTGGCCTTTTGAGCGAAAGCTACGGGTGAAACAAGGGAAATGCAGCCAACCAAAAGCATCGCACGAACGATACGCGTCGTCATGCTATTCCTCCAACACGATAAACAACAACAGTCGTCCGTGTGTTACTTGGTACCACACACAGACTTGAGCGGGTAAAAATAGCTACCCAATTCGTCTTTCCAATATTCGCCATCAAATGGCCACAAGACGTGCTCTTTATCAACCTGGAATTCAGCAGTAGGCTTTTGCGCCCCTGAAATCTCGATAATCTGCTCCTGGCGAAATCGCTCTGTCAGGATACCCTTTTGGGCATTTACAGTTTCGAAACGAACTGCCAGGGCCTGCTGCAACAGGCCGCGAAGCTCGCGATTGACTCGCGACAGTCGCTCACGCGCAAGCTTTCCGGCCTCACCCATGGTCAGCGCACGATATGCCACTAGGTCTGGCAAGAGGTAATCCACCATTGGTCTTGCCACTGGCTGATTTTGCAACTCTTCGATTCTTTTCATCTCTTCGCTGATAGCAATCGCAAAACCAAACAAGCGCCGCAATTTGGCATCAGCAAGAGCAGCGTTAAATATCTTTTTGATCTTCAAAGAGTAGCCCTCACCCTTACCCTGGCGTGAAATGGATGCCAGATAGGTGTAGAAGTCAGACGGGTCCGTGTAGGTTTCCAAAACTATGCGAAGTTCCTTGGAGATCTCGTAGTACTCTTTGTAGAACGGATCGATGGTCTCCAATGCTTCTTCATACAGGCAGTTTCTAAAGAAAATAACCGCTTTAAGAACGTTTGCCTCTGGGTAATACTCTTCTTCGAAGTATGGTGAGCCAACGGTCAGCAGGTTTCCAAGGGCTCTTTCATAGTTTTCAGTCTGGTAAAAAGCCCAAGCCCTTTCAAACAGGCTGTCCAACCACATATCGGAAGTATCAGGAATCATGCCGTAATTTTTGATGGCTTCATGAAACTTCGCGGGATCGTGCTGGCCCCCTCCATAGTAAACGCGAGCCAAGGCAATGCGCGTCATAATCTGCAGGCGTTCCGATTCCTTGGACAGTTTTCCCTTGAATCTACCAAGCAGCTTGCTAAACGTTTCCGCGGCGGCATCAGTGTTATTTTGGCGGACTTGAACGACGCCCTTCAGGTAAAGGGCCTTATTGAACATTTCAGGATTACTTTCACCGACTTTAGACAGTGATTCCAATGCCTTGGGGAGGTTACCCTCGTAGTAGTAGAACTGGCCGACATAAAAGGAGATTTCTTCAACCAAATCGGCCGGGTACATTTCCACCGGATAGTAGGCCATCCTGAACAGGGTGTTGGTTTCACCAGGCAGTTGTCTGTGAATCTTGGCAAGCCAAGGTAGCGCCGCAGCATAGTGGGGGCTAGAGGGGCCAAACTCGGCTATCCGATCAAAGTATCCAAAGGCTGACACGTAGAATTTTTGCTCATACAGCGCCACGCCCATCTCAAACAAGGCATCCTGATAGTAGGCATAGGCCTCATCACCTTCGGCCAGCACCTTGTGGTAAACAAGTGCCGCATCGTAATACCGCCCCTGTCTGCTAAGCCGCTTGCCCTCCCCCAGGACCAAGTCGAAGGCGCTGGTGGACTGGCTTACAGCTGGTGCGGCAGCCTCGGGTGCCCCTTCGTCTTGGGCCAAGGCTACAGCACTAGAGCTGGCAACGGCAACGACCGCTGCCAGTAGAAAAAACTTCGCAAATTCCCGCATTCTGATACCCCTTAAAAAATCCGGGTTGTTAGGGATTATTGCAGAAACGCTCGCGGTGTCAAGGTAAGAGAGGCGTTTAAACGAAAATTCAAGCCCCTACCTGAAATCGTTTCAAAATCCAGCTCCTGTTGACATCTGGTGCGCTTATGAGGCGCCTAATTGGACAGGTAAACCAGGTACTGGTAGGATCCCAGCCGGTTTTTTAATGCCTGCGTTGGAATGGGAGTACAGTGATGACTAAGGCAGTTGTCGAGAAAATTGCACAATTTGAAGGCCAGGAAGTTTTGCTTCAAGGGTGGCTCGCCGCTAAACGCTCTTCGGGTAAGATTCATTTTCTTCAGGTTCGAGACGGGACTGGAACCATCCAATGTGTGATGGTTAAGGCCAACTCTGATGAAGAGGAGTTTGCTGCAGCAGACCGCTGTCCTCAGGAATCATCCATCGAGGTGAAGGGCACTGTACGCAAGGACGCCAGGTCCCCTATTGGATTTGAGATTGAGGCCACCAGCTTCAAGATCGTGGCTGAAGCAGAGCCCTACCCTATTTCGCCAAAGGACCATGGAACTGCCTTTTTGATGGAGCACCGCCATCTGTGGCTGCGCAGCCGACGCCAGCACGCCATCCTGCGTATCAGGGCAACTATTGTTAGGGCCATCCGTGATTATTTCGATAACAACGGGTTTTTATTGGTGGACGCCCCTATTTTAACGCCTGCTGCGTGTGAGGGGACAACGACTCTGTTTGAGTTGGATTACTTTGGCGAAAAGGCTTACCTGACCCAAAGTGGCCAGCTTTATAACGAAGCAACGGCTGCAGCCTTTGGTAAGACTTACTGCTTTGGCCCGACGTTTAGGGCGGAAAAAAGTAAAACCAGGCGCCATTTGATGGAATTTTGGATGGTTGAACCTGAAATGGCATATGCGGATCTGGAAGAAAACATGCGTGTGGCCGAGGACTTTTTGGTGTACGTGGTCGGCCGCGTGCTGGAAGAAAGGCAGGTTGAGCTGGCGACTCTTGAGCGCGATTTGGCCCCACTGGAAGCGGTTAAAGGGCCTTTCCCAAGAGTGCACTACAAGGATGCGGTCGCCAAATTGCAGGAGCTTGGCAGCGACATAGTGGATGGAGAAGATTTCGGGGCTGACGACGAAACGGTCCTGACCAAACTTTATGACCGCCCAATCATTGTTCACCACTACCCAACGGCGGCCAAGGCCTTCTATATGAAGCCAGATCCTGATGAACCGAAGTACTGCTTTAGCATGGATGTGTTGGCGCCTGAAGGTTATGGAGAAGTCATCGGCGGTGGCCAAAGGGAAGAGTGCAAAGAGGTGCTTGAGGCGGCCATTGAGGCTCACAAGTTGCCAAAGGAGGCGTTTGAGTGGTACCTGGACCTGCGCCGCTATGGTAGCGTGCCTCACTCTGGATTTGGGCTGGGAGTGGAACGAACCGTTGCGTGGATCTGTGGGCTACCCCACATTCGTGAGACGATCCCATTTCCAAGAATGCTTGAAAAAATCACACCTTAACGAGGTCTACCATGGCCGAACCAATCCTAGCTATAGGCAAATATGAGATAGCTGAACTTGTTGGTTCAGGGGGCATGGCATCTGTTTATCGTGGCAAGGTGATGGGGCCGATGGGCTTTGAAAAGGCTGTCGCCGTCAAAGTCATGCACGATGAGGCTGCGCAAGATGATGAGCTGGTAAAAATGTTCATCGATGAGGCCAAGCTTGGTGCGATGCTGACTCATCCTAACATCGCGTCGGTGCTGGATTTTGGGGAATCTGGGGGGCGCTACTGGCTGACCATGGAGTATGTTGATGGGCCGAGCCTTGCCGTTTTGCTGAAGGCAAATAGGCCAAAGGGCGCAGGCAAATCGAAACCGGCCATGGATTTGGACGCGGTTGGCTGGGTTACTGCTGGAATATTGAAGGCTTTGGACCACGCCCACAAGTTGAAGGATTCAAAAGGCAAGGCCATGGGGATTGTTCATAGAGATGTCAGTCCTCACAACGTGTTGATCGACTCGGCTGGGATGGTCAAGTTGGCTGACTTTGGCATTGCGACGGGCACTTACAGAAGCGAAAAGACAGAGACCGGAATCGTCAAGGGTAAGGCAAGCTACATGTCTCCCGAGCAGGCCTCAGGAGGGAAAGTAGACGCTCGCACCGACATCTATGCGGTGGGACTGACCATGTATGCGATGCTGACTGGTCAAAGTCCGCTGGCCGATAAAGATTCAGTAAAAATCCGAGCGGCCGCGGCCAAGGGTGTGGCAGTCAAAGATATTGATGACCTGAATTGTCCTGAACCAATCAAAAAAATCTTGCGAAAAGCGCTTGCTGTAAAGGCCGGAGATCGTTATTCAGACGCGGCGAAATTTCTGGTTGATCTGAAAAAAGCTATCCCAGATTTGGAGGCAAAAGGCCACAAGGCATTGGTCAAATTGGTTGGCAAGGGAAGGCAAGGCACCAGAAAGTCCACGGTCATATCATCTGCATCCGAAATCACCCCGTCACATTCCTCATCTGGTAGGGGATTACAAATTTTGATTGTCGCAGCGGCCATACTGTTGCTTGCAGGTCTTGTGTTGACGATGACTGGCACGTCTTTACCATGAAACTTCAATAACTCACTTTTGGAAAGGATAAAGGAGGGGCCCTGATGCTGGATCGTTTGAAAATTGGTGTACTTGGGGCAGGAAACATCGGAGAGGCCTTGATTTCAGGCCTAGTGAAAGCCAGTTTGGTCGAAGCCAAGCAGTTGATGGCAAGTCGAAGGTCCGAGGTGGCGCTTGCTTATTTGGCAGACACTTACGGTATCAGGACAACTACTGATAACTGCGAATTGGTGTTGGAAAATGACATCATAATCCTGGCTGCAAAACCTCAGATATTGCCATCGATATTGGAGGATACAGAGCACTGTTTTCGACCTGGACAAGTTGTTATAACGGTTGCCGCGGGTATTTCCACGGCTTTCGTTGAAAGCTGGGTCAAAAACGATATCCCGGTAATCAGGGTGATGCCAAACACGCCGGCCTTGGTTGGGCAGGCTATGTCTCCGTATTGTCTTGGGCGCCATGGTTCTGCGGTTCAAGCGCTGGTGGCGGCCCAGATTTTTTCCGCGGTTGGGGTAACCACCCAGGTTGAAGAGGAAATGCTTGACGCGATTACCGCTCTGTCAGGCTCTGGACCGGCGTATTTTTTCTATCTGCTTGAGGGGCTTATTGAAGCGGGCGTGTCGATGGGCTTGCCAGAGCATCTAAGCCGGGCATTGGTTCGACAGACCTGTTATGGGGCCGCAAAACTGGTTGTGGAAACCACCAGAACGCCTCAACAACTGCGAGCTCAGGTCACGTCACCACAAGGTACAACACATGCTGCGATTAGCTTTCTTGAACAGGCTTCTACCAAGGAGCTTATCAAACAGGCAGTTTTAAAGGCGAAGGAAAGGGCGCACGAGCTTGGGGCGGGCGTGCCAAAGCCGCACTTGGATTGATCCGACCTACCCAAATCCGTCGAATAGTTGAGATTTCTTAGTAAACTTGCATTAAAAATCAGCAAATAGTACCCAAAGTGACCAAAGAACCAACTACTTGTGTTGACCACCTTATGCCAGGTTGATTGAATTGGTCACGTACGCAGTGTGAGGTACAGGTGGATCTTAGTAGGCCAATCCACGATTTAGCGGCTCGAATACTGTTGGAGCTGATCCCATTGGCAGCTGACAGTCTGGAGTCGAACTATCCATTACTGGATTACCTGGGCTTGGCTTACAAGGAGCTTGGATGGAGCTTAGCGCTCTATCCGGTCCATGATGATGGTCCACCAAGAGCCAACCTAGTGGTCTCAAAATCGGCTGCACCTGCAGTTCTGTTTGTGGCGCACACAGACACAGTTCCAGCAGGGGAACAATCATTGTGGGGCCGAAATCGAGGCAAACCTAGGGCACCAGTCGTTGAAAATGGACACATCTGGGGGCTTGGAGCATCTGATAACTTGGGCTCTATCGCGTTGTTATTGGCCATGGAACGCCAGGGAATGTTTCCTGATGACACTGCGATTGCGTTTACAGCTGACGAGGAAACAGGGGGCTTGGGTGCCAAACAGCTGGTTGAGGCAGGGGGAGTGCCTTCAACGGTAGAATTGGTGGTTGTCTGCGAGCCTACGAATAACTTGGTGGTTCTTGGTGAAAAGGGTTACATCCCTTTTGATTTGATAGCTTCAGATCTGATTGAAACCGGGCATGTGGGCAGTTTCCATGATGATTCAATACATACGATTTTGGTGCGGGGACAGGAATCCCACTCTGCAAGGCCAAGGGAGGGTAGCAATGCGCTTTTTGACCTGGCATGGCTTGAGGAAGTCCAGGAAATTGATGGCGATATCGTGCTTTCAGTTGCCTGTGCCGGTGTAAGGAACAAAGTGCCTGCCCATGTCCAGATCCGCCATGGACGTGAGGGTGATTTGGTGGCTGGCGGTACACATGACCGTATCAAACTTGATAAGTTGCTAGATTTTTTGCGTTATCTTGATGAGACCAGTGAGGAGTTGCGCAGCGTCGTCGATTCAAGATTTTTGCCGCCAGAGGTCACCTTAAATGTAGGTGCATTAAAACGTTTTGAAAACAAACTAGTATTTGCATGTGATCTGCGAGTTATCCCTGGGTTTGACCATGAAAGCTTCTTGGCCGATTTGCTGGAGCAAGCTAGAAGGATTTTGGGCACAGCTGAAATCAGATATCCCTACCCTTCTTTACCCCCAGTCTGGCAAGAATTAGAGCCTGAATTCTTTGACAAAATGGGTGAAAAACTGGACTCATATGGCAAATCCGCGTATACGGAAGCAGCCGTCTTTGCCATCAATGGCTTTACGGCAGTAATTGCTGGGCCTGGGAACCTGCACGTTCACAGACACGATGAGTCCATCAGCATTGCCGCTTTCAAAGATGGCGCTGAACTGTATATGGATCTTGCTAGGTACGGGATTTCGTTGGTATGAGTAACTCAATATTGGGGTTGGTGGCTGCGGCCCTTTTAGTGTCGGTGGCTCATGGAGCCTTGCCTAACCACTGGGCGCCCTTTGTACTTGTGGGAAAAGCACAGAATTGGACCGCAAAAAGAATGCTTTGGGTGCTGACCATGGCTGGAATAGCTCACACTGCTGTAGCTGGTGGGCTTGCCTTGGGATTTCTTTTGCTTGGAACAGTGGTTACTGGATGGATCAAGGGATGGGTACACCTTCTTCCAGGGTTAATCATGCTGGGAGCTGGAGTTATCTATATTGCCTTGGATCTTTTCATGGGGCATAAGCATTCGCATCATCACGGGATTGAGAATGCAGGCGATCAAGGGATGACCGATCGGTCGGCGACTGTCACTTTAATCCTGATGCTGGCCATTTCCCCATGTGAGGCCATGATTCCGGTGTTCATTGGGGCAACTCCGATGGGAGACCCCATCTTTTTGGCAGGCCTTGTGGTGTTGTCTGGGGTCGTTTCTCTTATCGTTATGGGTTCGTTGGCGCTTTTGACCTGGCACGGGCTAAAGAAACTATCCTTTGGTTGGTTTGCACGCCACGAGCGCTTGACCATGGGCATTATTTTGGCGCTTGTGGGCATATTGACCCTGTTTTTGGGCCATAGCCACCATTCGCATTAGTGGTTTTGGTCGAGCCGTCACTTTCGCTTCATTAATTCGGCAACAATCTCTTGGATTAAGGCTTCTTCGCGTTCGGCGGCGCTAAAGGCGGACTGTGGGTGACCGCCCATGCTCTGAAGACGGGCCACTTCTATGGGGCTTAGAGGATTAACAGGGCCAAGAGAACGGGCGATAAACGTGATTTTTGCGGTGTGTTCCAAGGATTCCAGGCGGTCAAACGCCGAAACCAAGTCAGTACCGATGCAAACCGACCCATGACGAGCCATCATCACTATGTCGTGGTCGACCAGCAATTCGGCGACGCCATCGGCCAGCTCTGGGGTGGAGGGGGTTGCATACAAGGCAGTTGGGACACGCCCCAAGGAAACTACTGACTCTGGAATCAAGTCCTGGGAAATCGGGAGGTTTGCAATGGTTAAGGCAATGGCAAACGGGGGATGTGCGTGCAACACGGCACGGCAGTCTTTGCGAGTATCATAGGCGACTGTATGAAGCCTAAACTCCGAAGAAGCCTTAAGATCACGGCGCTTTGTTTGGCCTTCATCATCTATTGCGACCAACTGTTCAGGCTTTAAATAACCTTTATTTACACCAGAAGGGGTGATGAGAATTTTCCCGGGAGACAGTAAAACGCTGACATTTCCTTCACATCCGGCGATTAGGCCGCGCTCGTACATCCGCCTGCAGATGGCGGTGATCTGCTGTCTTGCCTCGTATTCGTCGATTCTTGAAAATCCAAGGCTCATGGGGCGTCCTCAACTTCACCACGGTTAATCAGTTCGGTGGATAGCAGGTCCATTTTCCACCGTGCGTTTTCACGTCTAAACACCAAAAGAGACTTTGCACCTGTACTTTGCATTTCCACCAGCAGGTGCGCGGTGTCTCCATAGATGGATTCATCGACCACGTTGGCCCTGCTTAGTAGCTTTAAAGGGGTGTAATCCCTTCTTGCGCTTGCTTCTGATTTGGACTTGTAAAGCGCCAGTAGGCTTTGGGCAAATGGTGTGGATTCCTTGGTAAAGTACTGTCCAAAAGCTTCATGATCGCCCTTGGCGGCGGCTTCTTCCATGGCCTTTAGAGTTGAGGAAGGTGAGTTGCATCCAGTGAGGCTAAGAAGCAAAAACGGGAGAATGGTTAAAACTCGGTGATAATTCAAAACGATCTCCAAAGATTCAAAGTCCGGGTTGGCTAGTCGAGGAAAATCGAGATGTCAAAATCTGTGCGAGAGAGGGGACTTGAACCCCTACGGAATCGCTCCCACAAGCACCTCAAGCTTGCGTGTCTACCAGTTCCACCACCCTCGCGTGGAAAACAAAGTGGGCGGAGTTTACACCCGAGCCACGGGAAAAGTCAATGAATTTTTGACCCCCCGGACCGGACCAGTGGCCTGATCCTGCTCCTGATATAGATCCTGCAAATTAGTCTATTACGGTTGCTGATTGTCTGTTCTTTTTTGCGTTTGATCTCTTCGTTACAGTTTAAAAACATGTCCGGGGGCATCCTTCCGGACCATGTTGCAGGGTGCCCTCTCGACCTCTTTTTAGCTCCAAATCCTGCAGATCAGCATCTTCCTGCCCCTGTCCCTGCCCCTGTCCCTGTCCCTGCCCCTGTCCCTGTCCCCTGCCTCTAATAAGCAAAACACTTGATTTCCCTGGCCACGGTGGTGTCAGGTCCGTGGCCGCTGTAGACAACTGTCTGGCCTGGGAGGGTGAAGATCTTGTTTCTGATGGAACTTAGGAGAGTTGGCCAACTGCCGCCCCACAAATCGGTGCGCCCTACTCCGTCGGCAAACAAGGTGTCACCGCAAAAAAGCTTGCCAGGATCTCCTTGGAAATACAGGGCGATACCCCCTGGAGAATGGCCTGGTAGGTGAATCACCTTGGCGGTGATAGAGCCGACAGCGATCTCATCACCTTCGTTTAACAAGATTTCAGGGGTAACTAGGTCAAACATTTCAGGGCGGACAGCACCACCCATGAACGCTTGGATCTGCTGTGGGATGCTTTTGTATAGGGGCACATCCAATTCGTGCATGGCGATGGGAATACCAAATCTACGAGCAAGTGAACTTGAACCAACGCAGTGATCAACGTGTCCATGAGTTTGAACAATCATCTTGGGTTTTAGGCCTTCCAGGCGCTTTATCATGCGCTGGTCATCTGCCGCTGGGTCGACTATCACCGTTTCAGAGGTGGCAGGATCTATTAAAAGGTAACTATTGGTTTGAAAAGGGCCTAAAACGAAGGTTTCGACTTTTAACGTTGACATAAATACTCACCCACTGATTCAGACACTAACCCAGTACAGCTAGCGCTGTAAGTATGAAGACAAAAGGCTGGCCGAGTATAGCTTATTTTTTTCCAGGTTTGGCTTTACCGGATTTGGCGGGCTTTTTTTCTGGTTTAGGGGTAGGGGTAGGAGAAACGCCCAGCATATCGCCGACGGGATCAAAATCTTCACCGTATTCTTCGGAATTGGGGTCAGAAGCCCACTCCATCGACTCAAGTATCAAAGGATTGATGGTGTCAGCATCCTCATGAGGCCATTTTGCTTTAACGATGGCATCAACCCGGGCGTCCGCCCATCTGAAACTGAAACACTGGAACCTTTCGCTGTGATCGGTGACCGAGAAACTGATGCTAGTGTCTGCCCAAACGCGCACAGTTTCGTTTGCATCGGCGGTGAATCCACCTTTTTCACTGGTAATGGTTGGCTCACCATATGCCCTAACAACGGCCTTCAGAAACTCCTTCTGTTGATCCTTTGGCAAGGTCATCTGTAATTTGTACAAGGCGCCGTCAACATAGTAGAAGTACAGGTGAGTCGCACCTTCTTTAACATGGAGCATCTCCTCACCAAATCCATGTCTGAATTCGTCCTTGACCTCTGAGACATTCCACCTGGTATCAGAGCCATCAAACTTAATGATCTCCGTCCCAATCGTGGCAGCCTCTGCTATCGCCTCACGCCTTAGCTGGTCACGGTTTCGCACATCCATCGTGTCACGAATCAAGACACCATATCGGTCCTCGACACGTTTTTTCAAAAACTCGACGGTTTGATCGATGGTCCAGCCAAACTGAAGCCCAGTAAGCGAAACATCAAACTTTTCGGGCAAATGAGGATCTGCGTAAACACGAGACGCAGCGACGATTGAAAAGGCAAAAAAAGTAACAAAAACAAGCTTCTTATTCATAGCTAACCCCCAAAACCTTGTTCGCCACAAATGGATAACAACTTATGGGCCGAGGGCATTGTAACGCCTTCAAAAAGTTGATTGCAAGTTTTGAACCTAATTACCTAATTATGTCGAAGGCAAAAGCAGGGGCAGGTACGGGGACAGGAAGACGTTTGTGCTAATCTGCAGGATTTGGAGCTAAAAGAAGGTCGAGAGGGCACCCTGCAACATGGTCCGGGGGCAATCCTGAAGGGCGCTATCGGGAGTTGCCGGGACCCGACGTCGCCCCCAAAATCACCGTCTAGTCGATGACGAAGGCTGGCGAGACAGGTTCATATGCAAGGCGCCTTTGCCAATTTGAGTGAAGGTGTACTTGACTGTACATCGAGTCTCAAATTGGCGAAGGCAACGCCGCAGATGGGCAAAATCCCCTTTCCAACGGTTCATCAACGGCCGGCTCACGATTATGGCGGTGATTTTGGGTTTTGGGATTGACACTGACTGGGTCAAGCAAATACAGTAGCGGGGACGTTACTGGGCTATTTTGTATTCTTTGGTTCTGGAGGCTAGAGATGAGATTTTTGGCGTTAGTAGCTCTAATTCTATCGACACCTTGCATCGCGGCTGCTCAAAGTGCAATGGATGAGACTTGGCCTATTATTGAACGTGGCCTAGCCAGTGGGGACATGTTGGCCAGAGGAGCAGCTGTTGCAGCCTTGCCACAGGTCACCGGCCAAAACACTGAATCCATACTGAAAGAGGCGCTGTCAGACCCACAATGGCCTGTCCGCAAACAGGCTCTTATTGTTTTGGCAGGACGCAGTGACGCATTGGCAACCAAACTGGTTGGAGAGGCCCTGCGGGACATGAGTGCCCCTCTTGCGGACGACGCCTTCTGCTTGATCAAGGCCTTTAAAGGCACCACTGGACGCGACTTGCTGGTTAAGGCGCTGCAAGAACCGACGTTGGCAACCAAACCAGCTTTGTATCAGGCGGTCGTCAATCAACCTGCCGATATTGCAGTGCCTTATCTCGAAGTAGGGCTGCTGGCCGGTGATGAATTGGCCATGAATACTCTGCTCAAGGCCCCGTTGGTGAAACAGGACCCGTTGGTTGCGGCACTAGCCAAGAGCAAAAACCCAAAAATTGTTGGGATCATCTTTGATCAGGTCCAGGCCGGAACAGTCAATCTTCCAAGCCAATTACTTGAGCCTTGGCTGAAATCTAAGGACAACACCTTGAAGATTAAAGCCGCCGAAATCTTGGCCCAACGCGGTGATGTGGCGGCCGTTAAGGTCCTGCGTCCGCTTGCAGATGGCGACGAGGCATCACGTCTGAAGTTTTTCAAAGCCGTTGCAGCGACACCTGTTGGCGAATATCACAAGATGCTGGAAACATTTTTGGCTCCAGACATCCCCATTGCACAACACGAGTATGTGTATCGTGGCCTTGCTGGAACTACCAATCACGTACTTTTTGAAACCATACTAAAACAGCTTAAATCTACGGTTCCCGAGGTCCGTGAAGTGGCCGCCAAAGGCTTGGTGGGCTTGATGGGAAATCGCGCCCTACCCCACCTGCATGAACTGCTTTTTGACGGTAACGCCGGCATCAGAAAGATTGCAGCGCAAGGCATTGGAGAGCGAGCTCAGGCAGAATCAGTTCCAGTGCTGGAAAAAGCAGTCAGAGATATGGACCTGGATGTCAGGCGTGCTGTTGTCGAAGCATTGTCAAAGATAAAGGACAAAAGCGTTGTCGGGGTTGCATCCTTCTTGGTTTATGATTCCGATCCGGAAATCAAGAAAAGTGCCATCATGGCTTTGTGTAACGCTAATCATGAAGACGCACTGACCGTTTTGCGCCTGCAAGTTCAGGATCGTGACCCAGACATAGCCAGAGAAGTTTTGGGGGCTATTATCGCATTGGCACCCGATACCGCTGGGCAATACATTGAGTCGCTGCTTGTGATTCTGCGTCCAGACGACATTGCCAAGTTGACTATCCGATTTGGCGAACGCTTCTTGCCGTTTTTACAGCAGATAGCCTCTTCATCAAGGTCTTCTGCAAGGCTGACAGCTATTGAAACTGTACGCTTGATACCTGATAAGGAAGTTGAGTTCCTTAAAACTATCGTGGCTACGAATCAGTATGCCGATAGCAGAATTGCAGCCCAGAAGCGACTGCGCTGTATCTCTTGCGATGAAGGCAGAGACGTTGCCTTAGCTCTTTTGAACGACAAGGAAGCCGAGGTTCGAAATGTTGCATTAAAGGTGCTGAAAAGCTGTGGAAACGCCGACAATGCGGCTGCGGTGCGAAATCTACTGACGGATCCTGAGGAATCAGTTCGAGTTAACGCGGCTGCAACATTCTTGGCTCTAAGCCAGGTGAGTAAGCCAAAGGCTAAGGGAAAGGGTAAATGAAGAAACGCTATGCCTTTTTATTTGACTTGGACAGCACGCTGGTAAATTCAGGTAGTGCTGGACGCTGGGCCTTTGAACAGGTCTGGGAGGAGGTCTTTTTACGGCCGCACCCGTTTACTGGGATTCCATTTACGGGTGGTACTGACATAGAGATTATCCAGGCTGCCGCAGTGCGCGACATGGGCGTGAAGCTTGAACAAGAGCAGATTGAGCGCTTCTTTTCAAGATATGTGGAGGTGTTGCCCTCAAAAGTGGCTTTGTTGCCGGATAATTCGTTGCTTCCGGGAGTGATGCAATTATTGCAAGCGATTAGCAGCCGTGACGACAGTCTTTTAGGCCTTTGCACTGGCAACATTGAGGCTGGGGCAAGGGCAAAGCTGGCCCCGTTTGGATTGAATCGTTTTTTCGAGTTTGGTGGGTACGGCTCTGATGCGGTTGCACGAGAGGAAATGACTGCGCATGCAATCAGGAGAGCTAGGGAACGTGGTGGAGACGACATCAGGGTTATAGTTATTGGCGATTCGATCCGAGATCTTGAGGCCGCTAGGGCAAACGGGGTGAAAGTGGCCCTTGTTGGTACCGGCAAGACAAACGCGGACATTCTTAAGGCTCTAAAACCAGATCTCTTCTTTGATTCATTTGCTGACTGGGAAACCGTTCTAATCAAATTGATTGAAGAACTTCAATAACAGGAAAACTAATGTCAATCGACAGTCTTTTGGGCGGCGCCGACTTGGATTCGATGCCCTTTGTTTGTCCAAACGGGCCGAAAGTAAAAGCAGGCATCAAGGTTGAACCTGAGGACTTCATCGTTGAAGAAATCCCGGCTTATGAGCCAAGTGGAGAGGGGGAACACCTGTATCTTTGGGTTCAAAAACGAGATATCTCTGGGAGTGAGCTGATCAAAAGGATCAGCAATTCCATGGGGATACCCCACCAGGAGATTGGTACTGCCGGCACCAAGGACAGGCGGGCTGTAACCAGACAGTGGATTTCGATTCCAGGCAACAAAGAATCTAGGATTGGTTACTTGGCGGGAACACAAGGGATTGAGATCTTGGCTGCAAAGCGCCATGGCAACAAGTTGCGGACTGGACATCTTTGGGGTAATCGCTTTCAGATTCTGTTGCGTGACGCGGCGTTGGAGCAGTTGGAGGAACTGAAGGCCACTGCCAAGACTTTGGGTGAGGTTGGCTTTTTTAATCTCTTTGGTACCCAAAGGTTTGGGCGAGATGTCGACAATCTGCATAGTGGGTTGGCCCTTTTGACTGGCGAATCAAAACGCCCGCGGTTGAATCGATTTCAGCACAGAATGGTTGTTTCATCCTTACAGTCGGCGCTTTTTAATTTATATCTGCAAAAACGCGTAGTTGAAGGCCTAGAGCAGGCGGTAATGCTTGGCGACGTGATGGCCAAAGTTGAGACAGGAGGTTTGTTTCACGCCTTGGAACTGGAGGTGGAACAGGCCCGCTTCGAAAAAAACGAAACTTGCATCACCGGGCCAATCTATGGTCATAGAATGAAAACAGCGCTTGAAAAAGCCGCCATATTCGAGTCAGATTTCCTTCAAAGTTTTGGGCTAACCCTAGAGGCTTTCAAGGTATTTGGCCAATTGGCAGACGGAAGCCGCAGGCCACTACGAGTGAAGCCCTTAAATTTAACTATGGCACCGCATGAAAACGGCATCCAGCTAAGCTTCGCGCTTCCAAAAGGAAGCTACGCCACAGTCTTGCTAAGAGAGTTTGTGAACGACCAAAACCCCACCCCCGAGCAAGAATAGCTCCCCTGTCCCTGCCCCTGTCCCCCCGCTCCCTGCCCCCGTCCCTGTCCCTGCCTCCTGTCCCTGTCCCAGCCCCTGCCCCCCAAACCAAGATCATTGCGCAACAATTTCTTCTTGACGCTTTTTTTGGGTGGTACTAGCCTCGACCACGGCCTGTTTTTAGATCTTTGTTTGTAAAGCGTAGGGGTTAGGACCGACTGCCAACTGCTTGGAGGGGATTCATGCTTAAAAGAACTTTGCCTTTGCTGGCACTGCTTTTCGTAGCCTGTGGTGGCGGTGGCGACCAATTCGAGAATTACTGTGTTGGCGTCAACTGTGGTACCCATGGCACTTGTGCCGTCGGTGGTGAAGGCCCAATCTGTGTCTGCGACGTTGGATTTACAGTACGAGATGGCATCTGCAAGGAATCCCCCGTTAACGACCCGTGCAAGGGGATCGAATGCAAAGGCAATGGCGTCTGCGCTGTTGTCCAGGGTGAAACCGCCGTCTGCTACTGCCGCCCCGGCTATCATTCTGACGGAGCCAAATGCATAGAAGACGATGTTCCGCGCTCGCCCTGTATTGGGGTCACCTGCGGGGGACACGGCTCTTGTGTGGTGACCTCCGCCAATACGGCGCTGTGTATCTGCGACCAAGGATTCCACCTTGAGGGTAGTGATTGCGTGGCCACCACTGGTCCATGTTCTGGTGTTGACTGTGGTGCCAATGGTTTTTGTGTAGTTTCCAGCGCCAATGAAGCTTTGTGTGCATGTAACGAAGGCTACTATCTGGAAGGCGACCACTGCGTCGCCAAGACTAATCCATGCTCTGGTGTCAACTGCGGTACCCATGGGCGTTGCGCACTTGGTGCTGAAGGCCCCATCTGCATCTGTGACGATGGATTTTTTCTGCAAGGAGGCGTTTGCAAAGAGTCCACAACGGATACCCCCTGTACTGGGATCATTTGTGCAGGCAACGGCTCCTGTGTTGTTGCACCTGATAATACCGCCGTCTGTCTTTGTCGCCCTGGCTATCATTCTGAGGGCGCCAAATGTGTGAAAGATGAACTCCCACCTTCACCCTGCTCAAACGTCACCTGCGGTGGTTACGGTTCCTGTGTGGTCACAGGTGCCAATGAAACCTTGTGTGTATGTGACCAAGGATACCTGCTAGCCAATGACGAGTGCATCGCGGACCCATGTACAAACGCCAATTGCGGCGACAACGGTTCCTGTGTAGTCACCGGCGACAATGAGGCCCTTTGTGTATGTAACCAAGGCTACATAATCAATGGCGACGACTGTATTCCTGACCCATGTTTGGATGCTAACTGTAGTGACAATGGTTCGTGTGTAGTCACGGACGCTAACGAGGCCTTCTGTGTATGTGACCAAGGCTACCGTCGAGATAGCGGTGACTGCGTCGCGGATCCATGTGCGGCCATCACCTGCGGTGACAATGGCACTTGCGTTGTAACCGCTGACAACGAGGCTCTTTGTGTATGTCACAAAGGCTACCATCGTGTTGGCGACACTTGCGTTGCTACTGCAAATGTATGCGCAGGGGTCGACTGTGGTGAGCAAGGGCGCTGTGCTGTCGGTGCTGTGGGGCCAATCTGCATATGTAACGAAGGATTTACACTTCAAGGCGATATCTGCCAGGCATCCCCAGTGGATGACCCTTGTGAAGATGTAGTATGCGCTGGAAATGGCACCTGCGCCATTGCGCATGACAATACAGCTGTCTGCGTTTGCCGGCCCGGCTATCAATCTGACGGAGCCCAATGTGTGCAAGATGTTGCGGGGGATTCGCCATGCGATGACATTGACTGTAGCAACTCAGGCTCTTGTGTAGTCACCCCTTCAAATCAAGCCTTGTGTGTATGTGACCAAGGCTTCCACAGCGTTGGGCAGGATTGCGTTCCCACCGATAATGCATGCAAAAATGTCGACTGTGGTGTTGGGCGCTGCGCACTTGGTGCCATCGGGCATATCTGCATCTGCGATCCGGGATACACGGTGCAACAAGGGATTTGCAAGGTGGCCCCAGCGAACGACCCCTGCGATGATGTGGAATGTGCAGGCAACGGCGCTTGTGTTATTGCTCATAACAACACCCCTGTCTGCCTTTGCCGCCCTGGCTATCATTCGGACGGTGACAGATGCCTACCAGATGCGGCGCCAGGCTCACCATGTGCAAACATCACCTGCAGTCGCAAAGGTTCCTGCGTAGTTACCCCTTCCGATCAGCCCTTATGCGTCTGTGACCAAGGCTACCACCGAGAAGGCAACCAGTGCGTCGCCACACCTAATCCATGTGCGACTGTTAACTGTGGCGTGGGCGGGCGCTGTGCGCTTGGTGCCACTGGGACAATCTGCATCTGCGACGAAGGATATACTGTACAAAACGGTGTCTGCCAGGAGTCCCCTGCAAGCAACCCATGCAAAGATGTCGTGTGCGCCGGCAACGGTGTCTGTGCCGTTGCACATGACAATACCGCCGTCTGCCTTTGCCGCCCTGGCTATCTTTCGGACGGTGCCCAATGTGTGCCAGCTCAAGGGGCCGCTTCCGCCTGTGCAAACGTCACCTGCAGTTACAACGGCTCTTGTGTAGTCACCGGTGACAATCAACCCTTATGCATCTGTGACCAAGGCTACCATCTGGAGGGTGACAACCAATGCGTTGCCACGACGAATCCGTGTATACCAAACAACTGTGGGGAAAATGCCTATTGCGTTGTCTCAAGCGAGAACCAGCCACTGTGCATGTGTGGTCTGTGGTCAGTTTTTGATGGCAGTGGGTGCGTCGATAGCCCGTGTCTTGGTGTCTACTGCGGAACTGGTTCATGTGTAGTCACCGCTTCAACTGAGTCCTTATGTGTCTGTGACCACGACTACCAGCTCGTTGGCGATACTTGCCAAGCCAATCCATGTTCAGGGGTTACTTGCAGTAACAAAGGTACATGTGTGCTCACCGCTTCAAATCAACCCTTGTGTATCTGTAACCAAGGCTACCGGCGCGTCGGCAATACTTGCCAGCCCAATCCATGTATGGGTGTCAACTGCGGTGGCAATGGTTCGTGCGTGGTCTCTGCTTCAAATCAAGCCGTATGTGTCTGTAACGAGGGCTACCAACTTGTTAGCGGTACTTGCCAACCTAATCCATGTACGGGTGTCAACTGCGGTGGCAATGGTTCGTGCGTGGTCACTGGTTCAAATCAACCCTTGTGTGTCTGCAACGAAGGCTACTATACCGACGGCACCAATTGTGTAGAGGTCGAACAGTGTAATACCTCAAGTGCCTGCTCTGGCGACTGGTGTGTAATCCCAGCATGCACCTTCCAGATGGGATCACCCGGTGATGAGGGATGCCGGCTTGATATTGAAGGGCCAGTTCATCCAGTCACGATTTCACGTCCCTTCTACATGAAACGGACCGAGGTAACCCAAGGCGAGTGGAAGAACTTTACCAGCACCAATCCGTCTTTCAACAAGGCCTGTGGAGATAGCTGCCCTGTCGAAAGGGTCAACTGGTATGACGCGGTTCGTTACGCGAATTGGCTTTCTGGAAAGCATAGCTTAGACCCTTGTTACATCATACAGCAATGCACAGGTACTCCAGGTTCTGGTACCTATAATTGCAAAGTAACGTTCCTGGGCCTTAGCTGTAGTGGCTATCGTTTACCAACCGAGGCAGAGTGGGAATATGCCGCCCGAGCTGGAACTGTTACTGCATACTGGACAGGAACGAACATTGGAGCTACGGGGTTACCAGTGTGTAACGCAGAAAACCCTATCGGAATTGCCTTACCGGAGGTTGCTTGGTATCTGTTCAATTCAGGAGATAATTCCCACGTAGTTAAGCAAAAGCCACCAAATCCATGGGGCCTGTATGATGTTTACGGTAACGTTAATGAGTGGGTGCATGACTGGTTTGATACAGAATATTACACCACCTGTGCGCAAGGTTGCACTGATCCATTGGGACCTGGCAGGGGCACTTCGCGGGTTCAACGTGGTGGCTCATATCACAATGGAGCTGGCTCTTTACGGTCGGCCGACCGAGGCTATGCTCCTCCAGATACTACTAATAGTTTCACAGGGTTCCGTCTAGTAAGGCGGTTGCCCTAGTTACTTTGGCCTTGTGCCTAACTGCTTGGAGGGTTTTCATGTTTAAGAGAACTTTGCCTTTGCTGACACTGCTTTTCGTCGCCTGCGGTAGCAGTGGCGACCCGTTCCAGAATTTCTGTGTCGACGTGAACTGTGGCGCTCGTGGTTATTGTGCAGTTGGTGCGGAAGGTCCATTCTGTATCTGCGACCAAGGGTTTACAGAGCAAGATGGATTTTGCCAAGAATCCCCGGTTGACAACCCCTGTGAGGGGATCACTTGTGGGGGGTATGGCAGTTGTGCTGTTCTCCAAGGTAAGGCCGCAGTCTGTCTTTGCCGCCCTGGCTATCACGCAAAGGGCACCAAATGCGTAGAAGATGAAAGGCCAGGCTCGCCTTGCAAAGAGGTCACCTGTGGTGGTCATGGTTCCTGTGTGGTGACCTCTACCAATAAGGCGTCATGCATCTGTGACCAAGGTTACCATATCGAAGAAAACGACACATGTGTTGCCACCAAAGGTCCGTGCGCAGGGTATGACTGTGGTACCCATGGCGTGTGTGTGGTCAGCGCCTCCAACGAGCCGTTATGTCTTTGTGAAGACGGCTACTATCGCGATGGCAACGTGTGTGTTGCCACGGCTAATCCATGCACAGGCGTCAAGTGTGGCGACCATGGACGCTGTGCCATCGGCGCTGATGGTCCAATCTGCATCTGTGATCAAGGGTTTAGCCTTCAAGATGGCGTTTGCAAAGATTCCTTGGGCAGTCCGTGTGAAGGGATCGTATGTGAAGGCGGCGGCGTCTGTGTTGTGGCGAATGATAATAGCCCCGTCTGTTATTGTCGCCCTGGCTATCATTCTGACGGTCCCAAATGTGTGTATGGCGAGGGTGCGGCGCCAAACTCACCGTGTTTTGGAGTTGCCTGCAGCGGTCATGGTTCTTGCGTAGTCGCCGGCGCCAATGAACCCCTGTGTGTGTGTGACCAAGGATACGTGCGAGATGAAAACCAGTGCATCCCAGACCCGTGTTTGGGGGTTAACTGCAGTAACAACGGCTCTTGTGTACTAACCGATTCCAATGAGGCCCTGTGCGTATGTAACGCTGGCTACCTGCGAGATGGTAACAAGTGCGTTGCGGACCCATGTGCGGATGCCAACTGTGGCGACAATGCCACCTGTGTAGTCACCACCACCAACGAAGCCCTGTGTGTATGTAACGTTGGCTACCTGCGAGATGGAGCCGAGTGCATCCAAAATCCTTGTTCAGGCATCGACTGCAGTATCAATGGCTCTTGTGTTGTGACCCCTTCCAATTCCGCCCTGTGCGTCTGTGACCAAGGCTACCATCGCGCTGGAAACACATGCGTTGCCACTGAAGGTGTGTGTTTAAATGTCGACTGTGGTGAGCATGGACATTGTGGCGTTGGCGCAGCGGGGCCAATCTGCATCTGTGACCCTGGATTTACACTGCAACAAGGGGTTTGCCAAGAATCCCAAGTAGATGACCCCTGTGAAAATGTCATATGTGCTGGCAACGGAGTCTGCGCTGTCGCGCACGATAACACCCCTGTCTGCATCTGCCGCCCTGGCTATCATTCGGATGGTGACAGGTGTCTGAAAGATGATGAATTGGAGCCGGTGGATTCACCATGCGATGGCGTTGACTGCAACGACAACGGTTCTTGCGTGGTCACCGGCGCCAATCAGGCCTTGTGTATATGCGACCAAGGCTTCTATCGAGTTCAAAACGACTGCGTTGCCGGCACTGATGCATGCACGAATGTCAACTGCGGCAACAATGGGCGTTGTGCGCTTGGCGCTGCGGGGCCGTTCTGCGTCTGCGACGAAGGATACACAGTGCAACAAGGGGTGTGCAAGGCAGCTCCAGTATATGACCCATGCAATGGTGTCGAATGTGCTGGCAATGGCGCTTGCATGATTGCGCATGACAACACACCTACCTGCCTGTGCCGCCCTGGCTATCTTTCTGACGGTGCCGAATGTAGGCAAGATGTGGCTCCAGATTCGCCATGTAAGGACATCACCTGCAGTTACAAAGGTTCCTGCGTGGTCACCGGTGCCAATCAGCCATTATGCGTCTGCGACCAAGGCTACCACCGGGTGGGCAACAATTGCGTCGCCACCCCTAATCCATGTGCGGTGGTCAACTGTGGTGAGCATGGGCGTTGTGCGCTTGGTGCCAACGGAACAATCTGCGTCTGCGACCCTGGATACACAGTGCAACAGGGGGTGTGCGAGGTAGCCCCAGTAAATGACCCTTGTGATGGTGTCGAATGTGCTGGCGACGGCGTTTGCATGATTGCTAATGACAATACCGCCGTCTGCCTATGCCGCCCAGGCTATCACTCTGATGGCACCCAGTGTGTGCAAGATTTGGTGCCGGATTCACCTTGTGCGGGCGTCACCTGCAATAACAGAGGCTCTTGCGTTGTCACCAGCGACAACGAACCCTTGTGCATCTGCGACCAAGGCAACCACCTTTCGGGCGGCACATGCGTTTCTACCGATAATCCGTGTACCAAAGTCTACTGCGGTAACAACCAACTATGTGTGGTCACCGCTGATCAAGAGGCCTTATGTGTCTGTGAACCTGGATACCTAAGCAACCGCCAATTTTGCAATCCCAGTCCATGTGAAGATGCCCTGTGTGATGGATCGAGCCCTGATGCAGGTTCTTGCATAGTCACTGATGAGTTTGATGCCATATGTGTGTGTGGGCATGGCTACCGTAGTGATGACAACGCCTGCGTCGCAGATGCATGTTCAGCCATCGACTGCGGTAACGGTACTTGTGTACTGGCCCACAACAATCAACCCGTATGTATCTGTGACCCAGGTTACCAGCGCGTGGGTGGTACTTGCGTTGCCGATCCATGCTCAGGGGTCACCTGTGATGATTACGGCTCTTGCACTCTCACCGGTGACAATCAACCACTATGTGTGTGTCACCCAGGCTACCAGCGCGTGGATGGTACTTGCGTTGCAAATCCGTGCTTAGGTGACAACTGCGGTGGTAATGGTTCTTGTGTACTCACCGGTGACAATCAACCCTTGTGTGTCTGTAACCAAGGCTATCATCGTGTGGACAACACCTGTGTAAGGGTTGAAAAGTGTTCAACTTTAAGTGCTTGCCGTAACGGCTGGTGCCTGATCCCACCATGTACCTTCGTGATGGGCTCTCCCAGCACTGAAGCATGTCGGGATGGCGATGAAGGTCCGGCGCATCTTGTTACGATTACACGTCCTTTTATCATGGGACAACGTGAGGTGACTCAGGGAGATTGGGAAAGTGTCTTTAACAACAATCCATCCCAAAACCAAACCTGTGGTGAAGACTGCCCTGTGGATAATGTCAGTTGGTATGACGCGGTTGCCTATGCGAATACACGTTCTACTAAGGAAGGATTACCCCTCTGTTACATAACAACTGGATGCACAGGTACTCCAGGTAATTACGGCTATACCTGTACATCGGTAATTTTTCAGGGTCTTAGTTGCACAGGATATCGTTTGCCAACCGAGGCAGAGTGGGAATATGCCGCTCGTGCTGGAACTACGACTGCATACTGGATAGGAGGCAACATTGGGTACAATGGAGCAGAAGTTTGTAATGCAGGTGACCCTTCAGGAATCGGACTATCGGAGATTGCTTGGTACGGTTATAACTCAGGCAATACGACCCAGGTAAGTGAGGCAAAGCTACCGAATCCATGGGGTTTGTACGATCTTTATGGCAATATTGGAGAATGGGTATACGACTGGTACAAGTTGAACTACTACCAACAATGCTCTGAAGGGGATTGCACAGATCCAGTGGGACCTCCGCAAGGTACACTCAAGAACAAGGTTAAGCGTGGAGGCGATTTTAGTAGTTTAGCTGGCAAGGTTCGGTCGGCTAGCCGTGGCTCTAGCGCACCTGCCACCCGCTCGCCCTTGAACGGATTTCGCGTTGTGAGGTCACTACCCTAGTTGCTTTTGCCCTATGCCTAACTGCATGGAGGGTTTACATGTTTAAAAGAACTTTGCCTTTGGTCGCGCTGCTCTTCGTCGCCTGTGGTGGCAATGGCGGTGAATTCGAGAATTACTGTGAGTCCGTCAACTGTGGCAACAATGGCCACTGTGCAGTCGGTTCCAAAGGTCCAATCTGCATCTGTGACCCAGGTTACACCCTGAAAGACGGTGTTTGTAATAAATCCCCGGTTGACGACCCTTGTAACGGGATCTCATGTGGAAGTAATGGCGTCTGTGCTGTTACACAGGGTAACAGCGCCATCTGTCTTTGCCGCACCGGCTATCATGCGGAAGGGACCAAATGCGTGGAAGATGTAGGGCCATACACACCATGCAAAGGCATCACCTGTGGTGGTCACGGCTCTTGCGTAGTCACCTCGGAAAACAAGCCGTTATGTGTCTGTGACCAAGGCTACCATCTTGACGGCAACAACTGCGTTGCCACCACTGGTCCTTGTGTAGGATTCGATTGTGGCGACAACGGTTTTTGTGTTGTTAGCGCTACCAATGAAGCATCATGTTTCTGCCACGATGGCTACCATCTGGAAGGCGACAATTGCGTTGCCAATACCAACGCATGTGCAGGAGTCAACTGTGGTGACCATGGACGCTGTGCCATTGGAGCTGAGGGGCCAATCTGCGTCTGTGACCAAGGATTTACCCTGCAAGGAGGCGTTTGCAAGGAACACATAGTGAACAACCCTTGTGAAGGAGTGGTATGTGCTGGCAACGGTACCTGTGTCGTTGCACACGATAATACCGCCGTCTGCCACTGTCGCCCTGGCTATCACGCGGATGGGGCCAAGTGCGTGGTAGATGTGGTGCCAGATTCGCCCTGTACAGGCATCATATGCAGTGGTTTTGGCTCTTGTGTGGTGACTGCTGCCAATGAGGCCTTGTGTGTCTGCGACCAAGGGTATCTTCGAGATGGCGACGAGTGCGTCATTGACCCATGTTTGGGAGTTAGTTGCGGTGACGATAGCCACTGTGTGGTGACCGCTGACAATGAGGCCTTGTGCGTCTGTGACCAGGGCTATCTTCGAGTTGGCAACGAGTGCCTTGTTGACCCATGTTCGGATGTTAACTGCCCTGACAATGGCTCTTGCGTGGTCGCTGCTGCCAACCAACCCTTGTGTGTATGTAAAGCAGGCTTTCTTCGAGAGGGCAACCAGTGCATCGCTGACCCTTGTTCAGATATCACCTGCGGTGGTAACGGCCATTGTGTAGTAACCGGCGACAATAAAGCCTTGTGTGTCTGCGACCATGGATTCCTTAGAGATGGCCACAATTGCATTGCCGCCACCAATGTGTGTACGGAGGCCAACTGTGGCGAGCACGGACGTTGCGCCGTTGGCGCTGATGGGCCAATCTGCGTCTGTGACCCAGGATATACATCGCTGGGTGGCGTTTGCCAGGTGCCCCCGCAGAATGACCCATGTGAAGGGGTGTTGTGCGCTGGCGGTGGGGTCTGTGCCGTCGCGCATGACAATACCCCTGTCTGCCTGTGCCGCCCTGGCTATCAATCTAACGGTGCCCAGTGTCTGAAAGCGGGAGTGCTAGGTACACCATGCGAAAACATTGACTGTAGTTACAATGGCTCGTGCTTGATCACCGGCGCCTATGAACCTTTGTGTGTATGTGACCAAGGCTACCACAGCGTTGGAAGCGATTGCGTTGTCGCCGCCAATGCATGTTTTGGGGTCGATTGCGGTGAGCATGGGCGTTGTGCCCTTGGCTCTGGCGGACACATCTGCGTGTGTGACCCGGGATACACAGTTCAAGATGGAATTTGCAAGGTGGCCCCAGTAGATGACCCATGTGAAGGGATCATATGCGCTGGCAATGGAGTCTGTGCCATCGCGCATGATGATACCGTCGTCTGCCTTTGTCGCCCTGGCTATCATTCTGACGGTGACGAGTGTGTGCAAGACGTGGTACCAGATTCACCATGCAAAAACGTTACCTGCAGTTTTAAAGGCTCATGTATAGTAACCGGTGGCAACCAACCCTTATGTATATGTGACCAAGGCTACCATGCAGAAGGCAACAATTGCATCCCTACGCCAAATGCATGTGTGGGAGTCAATTGTGGCGAGCATGGACGTTGTGCACTTGGAGTTGGGGGGCACATCTGCGTGTGCGACCCTGGATACACGGTGCAAAGTGGCGTTTGCAAGGTGGCCCCAGTAAATGACCCTTGTGATGGTGTCGAATGTGAAGGCGACGGCGTTTGCATGATTGCTCATGACAATACCCCTGTCTGCCTGTGCCGACCTGGCTATCATTCTGACGGCGACGAGTGCGTGCAAGATGAGGCGCCGGATTCACCATGCGCGGGCATCGACTGCGGAGGCAACGGTTCTTGCGTTCCCACCGGCGACAATGACCCCCTGTGTGTTTGTGACGAAGGCTATTACAGCACTGGGAACGATTGCCTTCCCATACAGAATCCATGTGCAACCGCCAATTGCGGCGCAAATGCCAATTGCGTTGTCACATCCAAGAACCAAGCGTTATGTGTCTGTAATGAAGGGTACCTCCACAATGGTAGTTCCTGTGTCGCAAATCCATGCGTTGGAGTTTCTTGCGCTGGGAATGGTGCTTGTATAGTCACCTCTGCCTATCAAGCCTTATGTATCTGTGACGTGGGCTACCGTCCTGGCAATGGCAATGAGTGCGTCCCAGATGTATGTTCAGGAGTTACCTGCTCCGAACATGGTTCTTGCGTAGTCGACGCTTCCAATCAAGCTCTCTGCGTCTGTGACGAGGGCTACCGTCTTGACAGTGGCAATCAATGCGTCGCAGATGCCTGCTTTGGAGTTACCTGCAGTGATCAAGGCCATTGTGTAGTCACACCTTCGAATGAGGCCTTATGTGTGTGCAACCAGGGGTACATTAGCCAAGGTACGCTTTGTCAGCCTAATCCGTGTAATAACGTTACCTGCGGTGGTAAAGGTTCTTGCGTAGTCACTGGCTCACTTAAACCCATGTGTGTATGTAACAAAGGCTACCGCCCCGTTGGTGCTAGCTGTGTATTGGACGATGCATGCGTGACTTCAAGTACTTGCACCGACAACTGGTGTTTGATCCCAGCGTGTACCTTTCAAATGGGGTCTCCTAACGATGAGGGATGCCGGTCTAATAACGAGGGACCAATTCATCCAGTCACGATTACTCGTCCGTTCTGGATGAAGCGAACTGAAGTAACCCAGTATGAGTGGGAGGCGGTCTTTCCAGGCACCAATCCGTCGATGCGCCAACCCTATTGTGCTATGTGCCCTGTGGACAATGTCAATTGGTATGACGCGGTTCGTTATGCGGATAAACTCTCCGCAACAGAGGGCCTGTCCAAATGTTACAGCATAGGGTCTTGCACAGGTACTCCAGGTTCTGGCGAATATACCTGCGATGTAACTTATCTTGGTCCTGGCTGTACGGGTTATCGTTTACCAACCGAGGCAGAATGGGAATATGCGACTAGAGCTGGAACTACCACCGCGTATTGGATGGGAAGCAATGTTGGGTACAGTGGGCAACCGGTATGTGGTAATAGCTCCGATGGAATTGGGCTACCAGAGGCTGGTTGGTATTCATATAACTCAGCTGGCAAGACTCAAAAAGTTAAGGATCGGTTACCAAATCAATGGGGTCTGTACGATGTTCACGGTAATGTGAGTGAATGGGTTAATGACCGGTTTGATGACCATTACAACAGTTGTAAGAACGGTTGTACTGATCCGTTGGGACCTAGTACAGGCAATAATCGGGCTTATCGTGGTGGCTCATACTTGAACAACGCTGGGGAGTGCCGATCAGCCTACCGTAACTCTGCTATTCCCACAAATGGTTTATCCTGGGTGGGCTTTAGACTGGCAAGGTCGCTGCCCTAGTCAGCCCCCACCGTACCCCCTCCGCTTTTGTTTATCCTTCCTCGGTACTCGTACCACCAGATTGTTTGGGGACCGTTTATCGATTGCGGGGGTAAATAACGACCACGGGCTTTGGCAACTTAAGCCACTGTTTTTTTTGTCAGATCTTTCTGTTGACACGAATTTATGGCAGGAGTAGCGTGCGCACTAGGGTCGCAATAGGTTTGGTCTTTGTGGTTTTTCCACGTGACTAGCGTGTCGATGACTTGGAGGGGTTGTATGTTTAAGAGAGCCTTGCCTTTGGTTACCGTGCTTTTTGTTGCATGTGGTGGCGGGACCGGTCAGTTCGAGAACTATTGTGTCGGTTTTGACTGTGGTGCCCATGGGCACTGTGCAGTTGGCGCTGAGGGGCCGCTTTGCATCTGTGATCAGGGATATACCCTGCAAGATGGTCTTTGCAAGGAGTCCCCGACTGATGACCCGTGTGAAGGAATCACCTGCGATAACCATGGAGTCTGTGCTGTTACCCAGGGTAAAACCGCGGTGTGTCTTTGCCGCATTGGCTATCACGCGGACGGTACCAATTGCGTGGAAGATGATGTGCCACGCTCGCCCTGTGCTGGCGTGACTTGCGGAGGGCATGGGTCTTGTCTGGTCAACGCAGACAATGAGGCCGTTTGTATCTGTGATGAAGGCTACCATCAGGAGGGGGGCGATAACTGCGTTGCCACTGCTGGTCCATGTGCTGGCGTCACCTGCGGAGGGCATGGGTCTTGTCTGGTCAATGCAGACAATCAGGCCGTTTGTATCTGTGATGAAGGCTATCATAAGGAGGGGGGCGATAACTGCGTTGCCACTACGGGTCCATGTGCTGGCGTCACCTGCGGAGGGCATGGGTCTTGTCTGGTCAATGCAGACAATCAGGCCGTTTGTATCTGTGACCAAGGCTATCATCAGGAGGGGGGCGATAACTGCGTTGCCACTACGGGCCCATGTGCTGGCGTCACCTGCGGAGGGCATGGGTCTTGTCTGGTCAATGCAGACAATCAGGCCGTTTGTATCTGTGACCAAGGCTATCATCAGGAGGGGGACGATAACTGCGTTGCGACCACCAATCCATGTTCAGGGGTCGACTGTGGCGCACACGGGCGTTGTGCACTTGGCGCCGTTGGGGCCATCTGCATCTGCGACCAAGGATTCACGCTGCAGGACGGGGTTTGCATAGAATCCACCGTTGACGACCCCTGTAAAGACATCGTATGTGCTGGCAATGGTGTCTGTGCCGTTGCGCATGATAATACCCCCGTCTGCATCTGTCGCCATGGCTATCATTCCGACGGTGCCACATGTCTGTTAGATGGAGGTGGTGAAGGACCGGGATCGCCGTGTAAAGACATCGCCTGCAGTGGCTTTGGCTCTTGTGTTGTCACTGGCGAAAACGAACCGCTGTGTATCTGTGACCAAGGCTACCTGCAAGTTGACAACGAGTGTATCGCAGACCCGTGTTTCAATGCCAACTGTGGTAACAACAGCTCTTGCATAGTCACCGCCGAAAATGAGGCCATGTGTCTCTGTAACCGAGGCTACATTCAGGACGATAACGATTGTATCGCGGATCCGTGTGCGGGCGTCTCCTGCAGCAACAAGGGTTATTGTGTAGTCACCGCTGCCAAAGAAGCATTATGTATCTGTCACGAAGGCTACCGTCGCGACGGCAACAACTGCGTTGCCACGACGAATGCATGCGCAGATATCAACTGCGGTGAACATGGACGGTGCGCACTTGGCGCTGTTGGGCCAATCTGCATCTGCGACCCTGGATACACGCTGCAAGACGGCATCTGCCAAGCAACCCCAGTAGACGACCCCTGTAAAAACGTTGTATGTGCAGGCAATGGGGCATGTGCTGTTGCCCACAACAACACCGCGGTCTGTCTTTGCCGCCCTGGCTATCATTCCGATGGTGCCGTCTGTGTCAAAGACGCAACGCCAGTTTCACCATGTGAAAACATTACCTGCAGTTACAAAGGGTCCTGTGTAGTAACCGCTGATAATCAAGCCTTATGTGTATGTGACCAAGGCTACCACCCGGTAAACAACGAGTGTGTTCCCGATACAGACGTATGTGAGAACGCCAACTGCGGTGCACATGGACGGTGCGCACTTGGCTCCGCCGGGCCGATCTGCATCTGCGACCCTGGATACACGCTGCAAGATGGCGTTTGCCAAGTGACACCAGTAAATGACCCCTGTGAAAACGTCACTTGTGTGGGCAATGGAGTCTGTGCTCTCGCACATGATAATACCCCCTTCTGCCATTGCCGTCCTGGCTATCATTCTGACGGTGCCGTCTGTGTAAAAGACACGGTGGAGGTTTCGCCCTGTGAAGGCATCACCTGCGGCTTCAAAGGTTCATGTGTGGTCACCGCCAGCAAGCAGGCCTTATGTGTCTGCGACCAAGGTTACTACAGCGTTGGGGACAACTGCGTTCTGACGCCCAATCCATGTGATAATGCCAACTGTGGTGAGCATGGGAGTTGCGCACTTGGCGCCGCCGGTCATATCTGCATCTGCGACCCAGGATACACACTGCAAGATGGTGTTTGCCAAGTCACCCCTTTAAATGACCCCTGTGAAAACGTCACATGTGCAGGTAATGGCGTCTGCGCCCTTGCCCATGACAATACCCCTTTCTGCCATTGCCGCCCTGGTTACTACTCTGACGGTGCTAAATGCGTGGAAGTTGTAGCGCCACCCTCACCTTGTGCAGGAAAGACCTGCAGTGAACACGGTTCTTGTGTGGTCACCGCTGACAATCAAGACGTGTGTGTCTGCGACCATGGCTACTATAGGTTTGGCGATTACTGCGAAAGAATTGGATGTGCAAACAAAGACTGCGGTACCTATAGCTATTGTGTGACCGACGTCTCCAATCAACCCGTGTGTATCTGCTACCCAGGCTTCATTCGCAGTGGCGATGAATGTGTCCAAAATCCGTGTAAAAATGTCACCTGCAGCAATAGGGGTACCTGTGTAGTTACTAATTCCGCCGAAGCGTTGTGTATCTGTAACGAGGGCTCCTATCGCGATGGCGATAGATGTTTGGATAGCCCATGTAGATTGACCCACTGCGGCACCCATAGTTCTTGTGTAGTCACCGCAGCCAACGAAGGCTTGTGTGTATGCGACTACGGGTACTTTAACCATGGCCCAAATTGCCACCCTAATCCATGTATGGATTATAGCTGCGCTAATGGTTTCTGTGTGGTCGATGGTTACTTTGACCCCAGGTGTGTATGTAACGAGGGCTTCCGTCGCGTAAACAATGAATGCAAACCTAACGTATGTTCTGGTGTTGCCTGCGGTGGCAATGGCTTCTGTGTAATCACAGGTTCCAATCAACCTCTATGCGTCTGTAACGAGGGCTTCAGCCGCAATGGTAACACCTGCGAGCCTGTGCCTAATCCATGCGCAGGTGTCAACTGCGGCACCAACAGCTCTTGCGTGGCCACTGCCGACGATGAGCCCTTGTGTGTATGTGACCCAGGATACCTTCGCGATGGCGAAAATTGTATTGCCAGCCCATGTATAGGTGTCAACTGCGGAACCAACAGCTCTTGCGTAGTCACAGCCGACAATAACCCCTTGTGTGTCTGTAACCCAGGATACCTTCGCAATGGAGACAATTGTATTGCTAGCCCATGTACAGGTATCAACTGCGGCGGCCATGGTTCTTGTGTGGTTACAGGTTTGAATGAAGCCTTATGCGTCTGTAATCAAGGCTATCGTCCAGATGGAACCAACTGTGTTGAGGACGATCCTGTGTGTGAAGCCCCGAGTGTTTGTGCGAACGGCTGGTGCTTGATCCCTGCGTGCACCTTTCAAATGGGGTCTCCTAGTAATGAGGGATGCCGAAAGAATAACGAGGGGCCAGTTCATCTAGTCACGATTACACGTCCGTTCTTCATGAAACAGACCGAGGTGACCCAAGGAGAATGGAAGGCGATTTATGGCACCAATCCATCTCATGCCGACCTTTGTGGAGATGACTGCCCTGTAGAGAATGTCAACTGGTATGCTGCGGTTGATTATGCGAACAGGCTTTCCTTGGAAGACGGTTTTAATCAGTGCTATACCCTGTATGGATGTAATGGTACCCCAGGTACCGCTAGCTTTAATTGCTCGTCAGCAAGTTTTGCTGGTCTTAGGTGTAATGGATATCGATTGCCCACCGAGGCAGAGTGGGAACATGCCACTAGGGCTGGAACAACGACCGCTTATTGGATTGGGAGTAACATTGGGTCCAATGGGTTGCCAGTGTGTAACAACGGAGATCCTTCGGGGACGGGACTACCTGAGATTGCCTGGTATGCCTACAGCTCGGGTAATGAAAGCCATCCAGTTGGGCAAAAGCTTCCAAACCAATGGGGTTTGTATGATGTTCACGGCAGTGTAGCTGAATGGGTGTATGACTTTTACAGTGCCACCTATTACGACTACTGTGCACAGGGCTGTACAGATCCAATTGGATTTCAGGGGGGTACGACGCGGGTTTATCGTGGAGGCTGGTTTATCGCCCATGCTGACAAGTTACGATCAGCTGCACGCCTCGACGCTGCGCCTTCCTACTCGGCCTACATGATTGGCTTACGTCTAGCTAGGTCGCTGCCCTAGTACCTTGGGGTCCTGTCCCCGGCTCCTATCCCTCTCCCCGGCCCTGCCCTTGACGTGGATCCATGCTGATGCTAGCCTGAACCTGCTGACCCCTTGATTTTTCGTTTGTGAGGCGGTGGTTTCTGGAATAGATGCCGGTTGCCTGGAGGGTTGCTATGTTGAAGAGAGTTTTGCCTTTAGTTACGCTGTTTTTCATCGCCTGTGTTAGCAATAACGACCGCTCTTTCGATTTTGGCTTTGATGACGAGCAGTTCGAGAATTACTGCGTTGGTGTTGACTGCGGCAGTCGTGGGCGTTGTGCAGTTGGGGCTGAAGGTCCAATCTGCATCTGTGACCCTGGTTACACTGTGCAAGACGAGGTTTGCAAGAAATCCCCAGTTGATGACCCTTGTGCGGAGATCACATGTGATGGCAATGGCGTCTGTGCTGTTGTCCAGGGCAAAACCGCAGTGTGTCTTTGTCGCACAGGATATCACTCCGACGGTGCCACTTGTGTTGAAGATGAAGTGCCACGCTCGCCTTGTGCAGGTATCACCTGTGGTGGTTATGGCTCTTGCGTTGTGACGGCTGGCAACAAGGCCTTATGTATCTGTGACCAGGGATACCACCTCGATGGCAACAGTTGCGTTGCCGTGCCTAGTCCATGTGCAGAAGTTGACTGTGGTGACAATGGTTTTTGTGTAGTGACCACCGCAAACGAGCCGCTGTGTGTTTGTAACGAAGGTTACCACCTGGAGGGTAAGGATTGCGTTGTGACGACCAATCCATGTTCTGAAGTTGACTGTGGTGACCACGGTTTTTGTGTAGTGACCACCGCAAACGAGCCGCTGTGTGTTTGTAACGAAGGCTACCACCTGGAGGGTAAGGATTGCGTTGCCGTGACGAATCCATGTTTGGGGCTCGACTGCGGCGACCACGGGCGCTGTGCGCTTGGCGCTGAGGGGCCTATCTGTATCTGTGACGATGGATTTACACTGCATGGCGATACTTGTCAGGAAACCTTGGTGGATAGCCCTTGTGAAGGCGTAGTGTGTGAAGGCAATGGCGTCTGTGCGGTTGCCCACGACAATACCGCGGTCTGCCTTTGCCGTCCCGGCTATCATTCCGACGGTGACAGGTGCGTGAAAGGTGACACAGAGGAAGAACCAGACTCACCCTGTACAAACATCGATTGCAGCGGCTTTGGTTCCTGCGTGGTTACCGCCGCCAATAAAGCCTTGTGTGTTTGTGACCAAGGCTACATGCGAGATGGCGACCAATGCATCGCAGACCCGTGTTTGAGTGCCAACTGCGGTAACAATGGCTCCTGTGTAGTTACCGCCGCCAATAAAGCCTTGTGTGTTTGTAACCCCGGATACATGCGAGATGGCGACCAATGCATCGCAGACCCGTGTTTGAGCGCCAACTGCGGTAACAATGGCTCTTGCGTAGTTACCGCAGCCAACGAAGCCTTGTGTGTTTGTAACCAAGGATACATGCGAGACGGCGACCAATGCATCGCAGACCCGTGTTTGAGCGCCAACTGCGGTAACAATGGCTCTTGCGTAGTTACCGCAGCCAACGAAGCCCTGTGTGTTTGTAACCAAGGATACATGCGAGACGGCGACCAATGCATCGCAGACCCGTGTTTGAGCGCCAACTGCGGTAACAATGGCTCTTGCGTAGTTACCGCAGCCAACGAAGCCTTGTGTGTTTGTAACCAAGGATACATGCGAGACGGCGACCAATGCATCGCAGACCCGTGTTTGAGCGCCAACTGCGGTAACAATGGCTCTTGCGTAGTTACCGCAGCCAACGAAGCCTTGTGTGTTTGTGACGAAGGCTTCCACCAAGAAGACAACACCTGTGTTGTCACCACCAATGTGTGTGCTAATGTCGACTGTGGCACCCATGGACGTTGCGCACTTGGCGCTGTTGGACCAATCTGCGTCTGCGACCCAGGATTTACACTAATAAACGACCTTTGCCAGGAGTCCCCAGTGGACGATCCATGCAAAAACGTCATGTGTGCCGGCAACGGTGTCTGCACTGTTGCGCATGACAGTACCCCCGTCTGCCTTTGCCGCCCTGGCCATCATTCTGACGGAGCTCAATGTCTGGAGGATGAAGTACCAGATTCACCCTGTGAAGACGTCTTCTGTAGTTACAAGGGTTCTTGTATAGTCACCGCCTCAAATGAGGCCTTGTGTGTCTGTGACGAGGGCTACAGCGCTGTTGAGAACAATTGCGTCGCCGCCACAAATGTATGTACTAATGTCGACTGTGGCACCCATGGACGTTGCGCCATTGGTGCCGTCGGGCCAATCTGCATCTGCGACCCAGGATTTACACTGAAAGAAGATGTTTGCCAGGAATCCCCGGAAGAAAACCCCTGTGAAGGGATCACATGTGTAGGCGGAGGCGTCTGCGCCATTGCTCATGACAATACCCCCGTATGCATTTGCCGGCCTGGCTATCTTTCTAACGGTCCTGCATGCATGTGGGATGAAGGAGGAGGCGGAGTGCCAAACTCGCCCTGTGAAGACATTGATTGCAGTGAAAATGGCTCTTGTGTAGTCACAGGAACCAGTGAACCCTTGTGTATCTGTGACCAAGGCTACCATAACGTTGGAAACGATTGCTTAGCCGCTACAAATGCGTGTTCAAATGTCGACTGTGGTAACAATAGCTCTTGTGTGGTCACCGCCGCCAACGAGGCCTTGTGCATCTGTAACCAAGGATACCGTCGAGTGGGCGAGGCTTGCATTGAAGATGCATGCGCCCAAGTCACCTGCAGCAACCAAGGCTCTTGTGTGGTCACCTCCGCCAACGAGGCCCTGTGCATCTGTAACCAAGGATACCGTCGAGTGGGCCAAGCTTGTATTGAAGATGCATGCGCCGGAGTCACCTGCAGCAACCAAGGTTCTTGTGTAGTCACCGCTGCCAACGAGGCCCTGTGCATCTGTAACCAAGGATACCGTCGAGTGGGCCAGGCTTGTATTGAAGATGCATGCGCCCAAGTCACCTGCAGCAACCAAGGCTCTTGTGTGGTCACCGCTGCCAACGAGGCCTTGTGCATCTGTAACCAAGGGTACGATTGGGATGGCCAAGGTTGCACTGCCACTACCAACCCATGTTCAAGTGTCGACTGCGGCAGCAACAGTTCCTGTCTAATCACCGCTACCAATGAGGCCATGTGTGTCTGTAACCAAGGGTACGACTGGGATGGCCACGCTTGCGTCTCCCCTACAGATCCTTGTTCTGGTATCACCTGCAGTGGTTATGGTTCATGTGTAGTCACAGCTTTGAATCAGCCCTTGTGCATCTGTATCGAAGGCTACCGTCCGGTTGGCGGTAACTGTGTACCGGTCGATGGGTGTACAGCATCGACCATTTGCAACAACGGCTGGTGCTTGCTGCCGGCATGTACTTTTGAGATGGGGTCACCTAGTGATGAGGGATGCCGATGGGCAAATGAGGGGCCAGTTCATCCAGTCACGATTACACGTCCTTTTTTAATGAAACAGACTGAAGTGACTCAAGGTGAATGGAAGGCCATTTTTAGCAACAATCCTTCTTACAACACCGCCTGTGGTGATGATTGTCCTGTGGAACAGGTCAACTGGTTTGATACTGTGGCTTATGCTAACGCCCTTTCTACTGAAGAAGGCTTTCAACCTTGCTATCAGCTGTCCAATTGTTCGGGAACTCCAGGTGGTGGCAACTATTCCTGCAATGTAACTTTTGTTGGTCTTTTGTGCACAGGTTATCGTTTGCCTACCGAGGCAGAATGGGAATATGCCGCCCGAGCTGGAACTACAACAGCGTACTGGATTGGCAGCAATGTTGGCCACAATGGGGAACCAATATGTGACGCGGGTAATCCTTTTGGAATTGGACTTCCAGACATTGCTTGGTACGGCTATAACTCGGGTAGTAAAAGCCAACCGGTTGCACAAAAGCTGCCAAACCATTGGGGTTTGTACGATGTTCATGGCAATGTTTCGGAGTGGGTGAACGACTGGTACAGTACCACCTACTACAGTATGTGTGAGCAAGGTTGCTCTGATCCAGTAGGGCCTAGCACCGGCAGCTCGCGGGCTAATCGTGGCGGCAATCTAAGTAGTGGTGCTGGCCTGTTAAGGTCAGCTTTCCGCCATGGTAATACCCCAATTGGCAGGCAGCCAAACCTAGGCTTCCGCCTCGCAAGGTCCCTGCCCTGATCCTACGCCTGGCCCTGTCCCTGACCCTGTCCCTTATCCAGCTACAGATCCTGCTAATTAGCATGTTTTGGTTCCTGATGTTTGTTGGGCTTTGGCGTTTGATCTCTTCGTTACAGTTGTAAAACATGTCCGGGGGCATCCTTCCGGACCCAAAATCTCCCGTAGCCACCCCGACTGTCGGCAACTCCCGATAGCGCCCTCCAGGATTGCCCCCGGACCATGTTGCTGGGTGCCCTCTCGACCGCCTTTTAGCTCCAAATCCTGCAGATCAGCACAAGCGTCTCCCTGGCCCTGTCCCTGTCCCCTGACCCTGTCCCTGGCCCCAAAAGAAGCTCCGACTTGGCTACAAAATCATTCTTTGGCGGTGAATTTGGTGGACTGTCGTGAAGTTGTCATTTAATTGGCTGTTGAGGGATAATTCCAGAGGTTTTATGTCCGTTGGAGGGGCCATGCGTTTTGTTGTAGCTCTGCTGATTGCGTTGATTATTCCTGCTGCGGCCCTCGCCTGGACCACCCAGGGTGGGCATACCATGGCTCCCAATGTTTATGGGATTGAAGTTTCGGGTGGTTTTCCGGACGTGCAGTTGGCGGTTTACGTGCCGGTGCAAAGACACCTTGAGGTTGCCCCCTTTGCTACGTTCCACTATTTTGGGCCAATTACTAAAGAGGAGGTCCGGCTTGGTAACTCGTTTGGTACCAGGGTGAAGCTAAACGTGGTAGATCGTGGCCGCTTCCAGATGTCTTTGTTGGCTCGGCCATCGTTTTACGTGAGCTATAAGCCTGATATTAAAGTGGGAATCCAAGCATCGATACCTGAACTGGTTATGGGCTACGATGTTATGAGTAGGCTGCACTTGCATTGGGGGACTAGATTTTCTCCAACTTTCTTGTTTACTACAGATTACCGGGTTTCAGTTCATCTGCCGCTGCTTTTCCACCTGGGTCTGGAGGGTCGCGTCGCCAAAAACGTTAATATTTTCACCACATTTGAGGCTGGCCCGATCTGGGGTTTTGGCCCAGGTTTCGATAGCTGTACCCCCGCTCCCGAGCAAGGAATGGTGCAATGCAATAAATTGAGCAGGGCACCTAGCCTAGACGCCATCTTCAGAGCAATGGTGGGATTCGTCTTCGTCTTTGGCAAAGGACTGAACTGACCCTGCCCCCTGTCCCCGTCCCTGACCCCGTCCTACCGCCGGCGGCGCTTCTTTAGATTTTGCTTGGCCCAGTCTTTTACTTCTTCTAAATCATCAAGCACTGGGGCTGGTGGTAGGCTTCGCAGAAAAATGTTGCCGTAACTTCTGGTTCTTATTCTTGAATCTAGTATTGCTACTATTCCGCGATCAGTTCTGCTTCTGATCAGGCGGCCAAATCCTTGCCGGAGTTTGATTACAGCCAGGGGTATGTTGTACTCCTTGAACGAGTTGCGACCTGCTTCAGTTAGCAGTTCCACTCTGGCCTGGAGGATTGGATCGTCGGGGGGATCGAACGGCAGGCGATCTATTATTACCAAAGACAAGGCGTCGCCTACAACGTCTACTCCCTCCCAAAACGAGGCGGTTCCAAAGAGACAGGCTCCTTTTGTGGCCTTGAACTGGCGTAGTAACTCGTGTCTGGGGGCTTCTCCTTGACACAAGATTGGAAGGGTCAGCTCTGAGCGTGCGGCTTGTGTGGCGCGAAGCATTGCAGCGCGGCTGGTAAACAGGACAAATGCCCTACCATGCGTTGCTGTCAACAAGGACATGGTTTCATTTATGAAATGCTCGAAATATAGCGCAGAATCCGGCGCAGGAAGTTCTTTGGGCGCGTAGATAATGGCCTGCTTTTGAAAATTGAAAGGGCTGGCTAAAACTAGCTCTGGCGCACCTTCTGGAACGCCCAATCTGGAGCGCAGAAACTCAGTACTGCCATCCACGGTCAATGTGGCACTGGTCAGTATCACAGGTCTTCCAGTTAAAAACAGCTTTTCTTCGAGAATCTCTGACACAGTGACTGGCAAGGCAGAAACAGCTCCGAATCGGCCTTTTCGCTCGACAAGCCTTATCAAATTGGTGTCAAAACCAACCATCACCTCGGCGAGCAAGGCACGAGCCTGCGCGGTTTTCGTCGACACATCAGGCGCACGGTCCAATTCCTTGGCAATCTCTAGTGTGCGAAGCTCTATAGCCTCTAAATCTATGTCTAATTCATGCCAAAGTTCTTTTGCTTTTGGGTTGTTACTTTCAAGCTTGCGACGAGTATCAGTTGGCGCTAAAGCGGCCAAAAATCCGGCAAAACCTTTGACAATCCCAGATGCCGCGTTCTTTAACTCAAAGCCATGAAAGGTCCGTTCTAGCTTGGCAAGCTCAGCGACTTCCCTGCCAAGCTCGCTGACCTGATGAGAGGTCAAAGTCCTACCAAGCAACTCGGTTGCAACATCTTCAAGTCCGTGAGCCTCATCAATGATCAAGTTGGCTTCAGCGGGAAGGATTGGGCCACCTGGATCCTCGCTTAAAGCCATGTCAGCGATCAAAAGGTGGTGATTTGTTATCACTAAATCAGCCTTTAGCGCACGGGCCCTTGCCTTGTATACGAAGCAGTCGGCAAAGTCAGGACACATCCTTCCGCCGCAGTCCTCCACAGAAGAGGTCAGCGTCCTTAGCATGGGCGTTCCCTCTGGAAGATCGGCTAGTTCCGCGATATCTCCGTTATCGGTGCGCAATGCCCACTTGCGAACCCTGGTCAAAATGGCGCGGTCCTCATCGTTGAGGGAGGATATCTTGACCCTGGCTTCCTTAAGCCTTGTTAAACAAAGGTAATTTGACCTGCCTTTAAGCAAAACAGCGGTAAAAGATTCGGCTAGGACATTGTTCAAAAATGGGACGTCTTTGCCGTAGATCTGGTCCATCAGTGCCTTTGTTCCGGTAGCAACAACAGTTTGTCTGCCTGAAATCACTGAAGGCACCAGATATGCCAAAGTCTTTCCAACCCCTGTTCCGGCCTCGATAAGGCATACATCAGACGTGGCGATGGCCGCTTGGACAGCGTCCATCATGGCGACTTGCTCAGGTCGCACCTCATAGTTCGTCATAGCCTGAGCAATGCGGCCACTTGGACCAAAATACTCGTTGGGGTTGGGCGTTCCTTTCACCTTGAAGCTACCGCCAAGAAAGCGTTGGAGCTTATCAAGACGCGGCCTCAGATTCCAGCCAGTTTTTTCAAGTCGCTTTGACGCCGCCAGTTTTCCCCTGGGCTGGCTGTTGCTTTTTGGGGTCCTTACATTCAAAATGACAACGCCTTTTCAAAAGGAGCCACCGTTGAGCATCCCAGAGCTTGAACCTGTAAAAAAACAAATGGATTCAGGAAGTTTAGTCTTTGCTATCTATCTTGCGGGTGGGGATGATTTCATTGCTAACGGGGCGCTTGAGTTGATGGAGGCGGACCTAAAAAAGACGTCTACTGTGATTACCACTGAACGGCTGGACGCAGAGCCTGCCAAGACTGAGGCCTGGGCTAGATTAGGTGAGATCGCAATCAATGTACCGATGTTTGATGATGGCACATTGGTCCTGATAACTGGTTGTGGAAAGGGCGAAAAACTGCCATCAGAGCTGAAAAGAATGATTTCTTCGTGGCCTCCCCACGTTAGATTGGTACTGACAGGTAACAGAAAATCTGAAACGTCTCCAATGGCGAAGGCAATCAAGGAGGTTGGGGTTGCTGTCGCGGTTGCTGATTTAAAGGATCGAGCCGCCCAGACTTTGGTCGAAAGGCTGGCAGCTGAAAACAAGATAACCCTTGCTCCAGGAGTCTCATTTTTAATCCTGGACCTTGTTGGGCCAGACAGAGGCAGCATAGAAGCCGCTGTCACGGCCTTGGCTGATTACCTTGGCCCAGGTGGCAAAGCAACTGCTGAAAACTTGCAGGGGCTAGTTTTAAGAAGCAGAAAATCCAACCCTTGGGACCTTGATGAGGCTATCTCGAACAGGAATCTGAAACTGGCGATAAAGATAGCGACTCGCGATGTAGAAGATGCCAAGGACCCAAAATCACAAGCAATCCGAATCATGTATGGTGTCAACAGACATGCCAGAAACCTGCTAATTGCATGTGACTTGGTGAAACAGCGGGTAGACGACAAGACAGCCATGAAAAGCCTAAATCTTTCATGGCCATTCATGTGGGAAAGGCTAAGAAAAGCGACATCGAGATACACCCATCATGAACTGGTTACATTCCTAAACCAGGCTGTAGACACCGACTTACGCTTCAAAAGGGGAAATGTCGCACCAGCGGTACTAGTAACCGACCTGCTAACGCGCCTGATCGGCCCCGGACGGTGAGGCAGGGGCTTGGACGCTGTTTTATTGGCCGCGGACGTTGAAATTTGGGGGGAGTTCCCGGTATTCGCTTGGGCAGGCTTCGCCGATTAACACGCTCATGGCTTGTTCTAGGGCTGACAGGGTTTGATAGCCGACTAGCCTTGAGACCTCCTTGCCTTGGGCATCAACGAATACAAATACTGGGATGCCTCGGATTCCATAGTTGTTTGCAAGAATGCGCCCTTCTGGGGTGGATATGTCGACTTCACGAAGTTCTACTGATCGGTCGGAACATTCGTGCTTCAAGGCGTTAACTGTGGGGATCATCTGGCGACAAACTGGGCAGTTGGGGCTGAAGAATTTCAACATTGCAGGTCGGCTAGGGGCCTCAGGAGTGTCACACTGGGCGGCGTCCTGGGCATCGCAAGAGCTGGGATTCTCATTTATGACGAAGGGGTTATTACCGCCATCAACTTGAGCCTTGGGCGCCTGTGGTGTCAAATCAGCTGCAATTACCAGTTCAGTCTCATCGCTACTTGGCGAAGAAAACGCCTTGTCAATGATTCCAAATTGGTCTGTGGCCAAAAGCAAACCAACTACCACCATCAATACGCCAGTCACCTTTTCAAAAACTGGAATAAACTGCCTAGCCTTTTTGAGCGCGGTCAAAGCAGGACCAGCTATGGCAGAAATCAGCAACAAAGGCACAGCAAATCCCATGCTGTAGGCTGACAGATAGGCGACACCCTCAATGGGGTTGGTCGTCTTCAAGGACGTGAAAGTGAGAACCGCCCCCAAAACTGAACCAATACAAGGGGTCCAAGCAAAGGCGAAAAACAGACCCAGCAAAAAGACGTTAACGTAGTGAAACCTGGTCTTAATCTTGGCCATCCCTCCACCAGACGCGTTCTCCAAAAATGGCAGGTTCAGATAGCCCATAAACCTAAGTCCAAGCAGCAAAACAAGAATTCCACCCAACTGCTGGAACAGCAACTTATGGTGAATCAACACTCGCCCCAAAAAGGTCGCAGACAACCCCATCAAGGCAAAGACCAAGGTAAAGCCCAAAGAAAAAATTGCAGTAGCAATCAAAGCGCGCATACGTCCAGGATTAGCCCCCTGATCCGCACTACCCGCCAAAATTCCAAGATAAACTGGAATCAAAGGCAGCACACAAGGCGACAAAAAGGTCAGCAACCCAGCCCCAAACACGCTCAGAATTGACAGCTCCATAAAACCTCCAATCGGACGCCCACGGTCCGAAAATGAATGCGCACTATACGCATATTAGTCAAGTGCCAAGGTGTTTTTGGGGCACAAACGGACAGGCGGGGACAGGGACAGGACCAGGGAATAACAACTGGCGTTCATTGATGCAACCGCATTTGTGAGCCAGTTCGCCTTTTGGCCACCCTGCGTTGCATGCAAATGCTTGACTTACACTGTTTAAAGCGCCATTTTAACACCCGCCTTATCTTGATTTTGGAGGGCTTTTGTGAACTTTGCAGGCCTCTTACAAGACTTCTTCATCGGAATCGGCGTTGACTGGATCCTGTGGCTCCTAGTCGGCCTCTCGGTGGCGTCTATTGCCGTCATTATCGAACGTTGGATCTTCTATGCCAGACGACGAGTCAGGCCAGACGCCGTCCATGCCCTGGCCCATGGAAAACCAGCCAAAGTCTGTCAAGACTGCATGGAAAACCTCGTAGCTAAGCTTATTGTCGAGGTCCATGAAGCAGGTGTCGGCCGTGAAGACGCCGAAAATGCAGTCGAATCAGAGCTACGAAAGCAAAAAAACCGCTATGAACAAGGCCTCACATTCCTGGCCACCCTCGGCAACAACGCCCCCTTCATAGGATTGCTTGGAACCGTCATCGGGATCATGGCCGCGTTTTTTAGACTATCAGACATAGCTGAAAATACTGAAAAAAACGCCCTTTTGATGCAAAGCATCTCAGAGGCCTTGATTGCAACCGCAATTGGACTTGTGGTCGCCCTTCCAGCCGTCATGTTTTACAACGTGTTTCGCAAACGAGTTAACGCCGCAGTCGAGCAGGCCAGGGAGATAAGCACCCACCGCATGCGCTGCGCCTATGGAGGAGAAGATGGCTGCGAAGAGAAATGAACCTGAAGATGACTTGATATCCAGCATCAACGTCACTCCATTGGTCGACATATTCCTGGTCCTGCTGATCATCTTTATGGTCACAGCCAACATATTCATGCAACAGGAAAAAAACCTGCGAGAAATTGCACTTACCCTACCAAAGGCACACTCGGGGGCACCACCAGAGCCAAAGGATGTGCCTTTAAACCTGATTTTAGACCAGGCAGGCGCCCTGTATCTAAACGGAGAACCAACTACCCTTGAAAAAATCGGGGCTTACATCGACCGCAGGGCGAATGAGGCAGGAGGCAGAGTCCCTGATGCAGTGCTGTCGGCCGATAAGGATTTGGCCTATGGTAAGGTTACAAGAGTCATTGATTTCGTGAAGTTAAGAGGCGTAGGCAACGTGGCTTTAAACGTTGAAGAACAATCGATTCCAGGGATTGAACCCTAGCTTGAAAAGGGCTGTAAAGCAGTTGGTAAATTGATGGATCGCAACAAACAACTGGCGATATTTGTGGTTGTATCACTGCTGCTGCACGTGGCAGTCATTGAATTTACACCACGACGTCAACTTGAAGCGCCCACAAAGCCAGCCCGAAAAGTTGCCCCGGTTCCAATTGAAGTCAGAAAACAGCAAATCGCGGAGCTACTGGCCAAGCCACCCGCCCCTGTCCCTGAACCTGAACCCGTCCCTGAACCTGCCCCTGTCCCTGAACCTGCCCCTGCCCCGGCCCCAGCAAAAAAGCCTCCAAAGCAGCCTCAAAGCAAGCCAGCTTCACAACCAAAACCGCCCAAACCTGCCGCCGAACCTGAGGCCAAAAAACCTGAACCAGAGGCAAAGCCAACTGAGCCCAAAAAGCCAGCACCGTTGGTCCTGTCCAACGTGGCTCTTAATGGCGGCGTGGCAGTTCAAACTGGCGAACAAACGAACCTTTTTGGCGATCCATCTGTAGATGCAAGGGGTTTCAAACGAGATGGTCCTGATGCTCCCAGGGTCTCGCAACCAGAAGCAACCGCCGAACAAAAGGCCCCGGAAAAAGTGGTTATTGTCCCACCAAAGGCTCAAAATCAGGTCCAAGGGGTTTATCCAAATGAACACAGGGAGTTGGGGCGAGTAGTCAGGGTGACCTTGCAGCTTCACGTTGATGCCGATGGCAAAGTTGCAAAGGCTGAAGTTACAAAGGGGGACCTTGAGGCCTTTAACGTCGAGGCCAAACGAGCTGTAGAAGGCCTAAGATTTTCGCCAGCTACCAGAAACGGACAGCCAATTGCATATAAAGTAAAGTGGACTGTGGTGTTCTTGCCACAGGGCTCCTAGGACGCGAGGTTTATCATGTGGCGAATCGCTTTGATTGCAGTACTCTTTGTTGCCGCCTGCGCCCCTGAATTCAGCCCCTCCAGCTTTGTGGACAAGCCTCGCATTCTTGGAATCGTTGCAAATCCTCCAGAAGTGCCGTTTACCCAAGAAAACCCAGGCTCTGTAACGCTGCATGTCGTGGTTGCCATGCCAGGCCCAGATGAAACGGGAAATCTCCAACAAACGGCCCTGAAAGACTTGGAGTGGGCGGTATGCCCAATGTCACTTGGGGCAGAGGCCACCTTTGCCTGTGCTGTGCCTGAAATACCTGTTTTGGACACCGATTTTGAGGCTCGAACTGCTACCTTTGACGGCCAAGTCCTGTCTACGATGATTGATTTTCTTGCGGACAGCGCCGCTGAATACATGGAATTCATTAGGGGAACCATTGAACAAGACGACGAGTGTAATAACAGCGCCTTGGCCGCTTGGGACAAGTGCAGTCAATATGAAGCAGCCCAGCTAAAGACATGCCAGGACGACGCCTTTGCCATGTTTAAGGTCTGCCTGCTGGAAAAGGGACTTGAATTGATGTTCCACGTGACCATCACGGTGGAAATAGACGGACAAGAGCTAAAACGCGAAGGCTATAAACGGGTGGCGTTCAGAGCGCCCAAAGAAGGTCGCGTCCCAAACAAAAACCCGGGCTTCGAGGTTCTATATGATGGCCAAACCGTAGCTTCGACCGACGCCGTTTCAAACACTTTGGCTGTTTGCCCAGGTAAAAGAATCAAACTGGAGCCGCGGCTTTTTGATGATGCCATCGAATTCAACCCAGATGCAGGTGGCGACGAGGAGTTTGTGTTTTTCTCGTGGGTGGCCACTTCTGGAAGATTTCGAAGCATCAAAACCAGCATGGCCTCGATTGGTGAAGACGGCGCCTTGGAGATATCAAATGAATGGACGGCCTGGGAATTGGAGGCCATGCCTGAACAAACAACGATGTGGGTGTTTGCCAGGGATGACAAGCTTGGAGTCGCTTTCGTCACGTTTCCCGTCGTGCCGCTAATCGACCCCCTTTGTGATGTTGCTGGCCCCAATTACGCGGTAGTTCGAGACGCAGGAGAGCTACCATGAACAGGCACTTTTTTAGCAAATTCGCCATATTCATCCTGCTAGTGACGCCTGTGGCCGCGTTTTCGCAAGACCCAATCGCCCAGCAGGAGCCGCCCCAAAACCAAGAACCAGTCATTACACCGCCCGAGCTTTTGGAGTTTGTCCAGGCAAAACTGCCTCCAGACCTGGCGCTGGAACCTGGCTCCTATGTAGTCACCTTGATGATCACCATTGATGAGGCAGGCGTAGTCAGCGACGCAGAGGTAACAGGCTCGGATGCCGAAGCTTTAAACGACCTTGCACTGGAAGCGGTCAAAGGCTTTTCATTCAAACCCGCCACGATGGACCAGGAACCAGTTGCAGTCCAGGTAACCTATCGATATACCTTTGATATCTCGCAAAAGGAACGCCAGATTGTCTATAGATTCAAGGTACTTCTGAAAGCCGTCAGAGAACCCGTGGATGGCATCTCTGGAATCTTGGAAGAAAACGGCGTTTCAGTCACTGCCTTTGATGGCGTCATGGAAGTTGCGGATGTGAATCCAGGCCTATACACCCTTTACATCCCAGAGGGTGAGTACCGCGAAATCCGCAAAGAATTCACCGTGGAACCAGACAAGATAGGTGAAGGCACGATCTACCTGGAACGTCAGTTTGAATCCTCCAACCAGACCATCATCAGGGCACCAAAAGAGGCCAGGTTTGTGGCCCGCCAAACGCTTGAGGCCGGTGAATTGCGAAGGCTTCCAGGGTCAGGCGGCGATGTTTTAAAAATGGTGGAAAACCTGCCTGGAATTGGCCGCTCTGCGCTTGGGGCCGGCTATCTGGTGGTATTTGGCAGTCCGCCGTTTGACTCCCAGGTGCTATTAAATCAGCAGCCTTTTGTGCTGTTGTATCACTTTGGCGGACTATATTCAGTGATACACCCTGATTTCATTCAAAAAATCGACTTTGTCCCAGCCGGTTTTGACGCCTCCTATGGCAGGGCAACAGCTGGGATTGTAAACGTCACCTTAAAGGAAGAGCCGCTGACTGGGATTCATGGAGCGGTTGACATCAACATGATTCACGCCGGTGCAATGATTGGAGGCCCGTATTCGAAGGATGGGGACATCCAGGTGGCCTTTCGCCGCTCCTACATTGATGGGATCTTGAAGCTGATCGACTTTGGGGAAGACCGGCAACTGACGACCGCGCCAAGATACTACGACTACCAGTTGAAATGGCAACATCGCCTTGGTGAACGTGACCGTTTCATGATTTTCATCAATGGAACTGATGACGCTGTGGCGCTGATTAACAAAAAAGCTGAAGGGCATGAACCCAAATTTGCTGGCAACCTAGGTATGTCGTTGTTTGGCCACAACTTCTTGCTCCAGTGGAAGCGCCAGCAGTCTGCGGCGATTACAAACTTGCTGTCACTACAGCTAGGTTATATGGGGGTGGAAGTCGATGTTTTTAAACAGATTACCGCCGAGCTTAAAACCATTCCAGTTGCGATTCGTGAGGAATTCAACTGGCAGGCCCACCAAAAGGTAAAGATGAACACTGGCCTAGATCTTCGATTGGATGTTCAAAGATATGACATTACCTCGCCAAATATGGACCGCCCTGGAATGGTTGGAGTCCCGCTTTCCTCAAGGGCTGTTTTACACACCAAAGGCGAGTTCTATATGGGCCAGATTGGCCCCTTCATGTCGGTTACCTGGGACGCGACTCCTTGGTGGACGATAGTTCCATCAGTTCGAGCAGATGTGTTTGTTGGGACATGGCAAAGTTGGTCCATCGATCCAAGGCTTTCAAACAGATTTGAGGTGCTAAAAGACAAGCTGGCATTAAAACTCGCAGGCGGACTTTATCGACAGCCACCGCCTATCTATGCCTACATCCCGGACTTTGGAAATCCTGACCTTGGGCCAGAGGCAGCCGCCCACCTGTTGGGAGGCGCTGAATACACGCCAATCGACGGCCTGACGCTGTCGGTCAACGGCTTTTACAAGTGGCTGTTTAATCGCGTTGAATTCTCGGATGACCGCACCGAACGCTATAACAACAAGGGGTTTGGCAGGGCCTTTGGTGCTGACTTCCTGCTTCGCTTGGTGCCAGGTTCAAAGATTGCTGGAGGAAAGCTTTTTGGTTGGATTGCATATACTTACACTGTTTCCCAGATCTGGGATTTCAAGAGCAAGGCCTATCGATCATCCGACTTTGAGCAAAACCACCTGCTAAACATCTTGGCAAGCTACGAGCTGCCACGACACTGGTCGATTGGCTTAAGATTCCGCCTGGCAAGTGGAAATCCGTACACCCCTGCAGATGGGTCCGTCTATGATGCCGACTTGGACCGCTATGTGGCCATCCCCAACGCGACCATCAACTCCAAGCGCTTGCCCTTGTTTCATCAGCTTGACCTAAGAGTCGACAAAGAATGGGTATTTAATCAATGGAAGCTTGGCCTTTATCTTGAAATCCAGAACGTTTATTTCCGTAATAATGCTGAAGGGGTGCTGTACAGCTACGACTACAGCAAGATGGGTTTTGTAGGGGCATCACTGATACTGCCAATTCTGGGGCTTAAAGCCGAGTTCTAGGAGGGGCCCAGGGGTGGCTCAAACTGCCCTAGCCTGTCACGCACGACCTTTGCAAACCCACCTAACGATTGAAGGTCCTTGACGTCGTCTTGCAACAGAGGCAGGGTCACGGTGGCTGCTGGAAAGGCGGCCTCTGTCAATTCTTCAATAACTCTGGCATCTTCGACAGACACCGCTCTATAGGCTTCGGCTATTTTCTGGATCGCATTTGCCAGGCGATCCCTGTTACTGACATCTGCAAGTTCCAAAATCCCGCTATTGGCCAAGGTGTCCTTTAACTGTTCGCCATCTATGGGGTGACAGCCTTCGCTAGGACAACCGTGTGGTGGCCACGTACGCACCCTGTTTACAATCAAGGCATCAGGCTTGATCCCACGTTGCTCCAGCGACTTAAAGGCGTCTTTTGTAGGAGAAACAGACTGAAGCTCCGGCCGCGTAACAAATACAGTCGAAGCCTGGCCACCCTTTAGATACTGTTCAAATTTGGCGGCCTGTTTACGGATGTCGTCAAACAAAGGAGTAAAGGCCAGCACAAAATCCAGCACTGCAAGGAAATTTTCCTCGCCGGCAAAACGACCTATCCCCTTAAGAATCACATTGCGCCAACGCATGGCACCCATCCCAAGACGCGACAGGCCAGAAGAAGCGGACACAAAGGCCTTGAAGATGTCCGCATTAAGCAAGGCATCCAATTTCGCGGGGGCATCTAAAAAGGCAAGCGCGTGCTCTTTTGGCGGCGTATCCAGCACTATCACATCGTATAAACCGGAGTCCAAAGCCTCAAGCAGCCTGATCATGCTCATGTATTCGTGGGTCCCAGCCATCTTGGCCGCGGCCTTTTGGTAAAAAACATGGTCAGTTATAGCGGCCCTAGCCTTTTCATCAGGCATCATTAAAACAGCCAAGCGGTCCAACTCTGTCTTGGTGTCAAGAATCATGGCGGACAAGGAACCGGTCGAGTCCGCCCCGCCAAAGGCCTCAACGGGAACAGGCTCCTCGACCCCAGACTTACCAGATAGGCCCAAAGCATCTTTAAGCCTGTTGGATGGGTCAACTGTAACAACCAGCACTCGCCGTCCTGAAGCCGCCAAAAGGCCGCCCAAAACCGCGGAGACCGTCGTTTTACCGACCCCACCTGTACCAAGAACCAAAATAATTGACTGGTTAGCCCACTTGTTCAAAAGTTTCATGATTAAAGCCTGATGGCCTGCAAACCAATTTTCGGTCCCAAAATCCCCAAAATCAGGTTTTGTTTACAGGTTATTCGATCTTGAGCTTACCTTTTTGGCCAATTCATACAAACTGTCGGAGTTACAGATTGAGCGGCTACAGGACAGCACAAAAACCAGATTTTTAGCCGGCAAAATAAAGCCGATATACAAAAGATCGTCTCGATACGCAAAGAACGTACGACCAGCAATGGCAGCAATCTCAACGGCAGAAGGATAGGAGGCCAACATTGAGTTAAAGCGATCCCTTGTAAAAACGGCACTATCCTCCCTAAAGACCTGAAGCCCGACACCATATTTGTTGCCTTTAACAGGAGCGTACATGATGGAGTCGACCTTGGGGGAAGGTTCGATACCAACCAAAGGGACCCTACGAAGATTAACCTTGGATGAGGCCAGCTCCTTGATATCATTGATAGTTAGCAAAAGCCTTAAGTCTGGCAGAGCCGGCGCTCCTGCCTCGGGCTGCCTTAAGCTTGGCCTGCCAGCTTGCGCAACAGGCTGACTTCCATCTGGTCCTGCCTGCACTGGAGCTTGAGCGATCTGTGGACCGGGAGCTTGCTGCTGGGCTTGCTCCTGGGCCTGCGCTGGGGCTTGCTCCTGGGGTTGTTCCGGAACCTGTTCACCTGCCTGTGCTGCGGCCTGCTGGTCTGGTTGGTCAGCTGTCGCAGGATTCACTGGGTCAGGTTCGTCACCAACCTGCGCTGCTGCCTGCTCGGCCTGCGAACCAGCTTGTTCCGCCTGGGCTTGCTCTTGCGCAGCCTGCTCCTGCGCAGCCTGTTCCTGTGCAGCCTGCTCTTGTGCAGCCTGTTCCTGCGCAGCCTGCTCCTGTGCAGCCTGCTCTTGGGCTCTTGCAGCCCTACGCCTGCCACGGCGGTCAGGGTCCTGCTCCTCGGGTCTAACAACCTCCACCTGCTCAACCACCGGTTCAGGGGTAGGCTCCTGTTCCTTTTTACAAGCGGCAAACGTCAACACAAGTGCCAACAATACTACAGTTCTTATCATGGGCTCCCCCACATCCTTTCGGAAAAGCAGGATAGGCAACAGGACCTTTGCTGTCAATATCACCAACTAACTTCGGTCAACGCTCAACAGGCGTTTACCTAGCGCCATGGCCTCTCGCCTAAACTGCCAAATAAACTTAGCCAAGTCGACGATTCGCCCGTTTTCAAGCAGCACTCTGATGTACCCAACCCCTTGCAATAACTCGAGCTGACGCCTGCTCAGAGTTTGCATTTCAACAGCATGCCCGTGCTGTTTTCCATAATCATTCCAATCCTTTGCAATCAAACGATAACCACCTTCGCCACATTTTGCCATTTCCCCAATTCTGGTACCCGGAAAAGGCACCATGATTCCCAAAATGGTCAGGTCAGAATTAAGGCGCACCGCCAGATTCAAAGTCCGCCAGGCAGTGTGCAGCGTCTCGTTTGGATGGCCCAAGATAAATAGCGCACCAAAGGGTATACCAGCGGCCTTGGCATCCTGTCTGACCTTTAGAATCTTTTCAATGGTCACGCCCTTGTGCATAACTTTTAGGATATCTGGATCTCCACTTTCGATCCCTAGCTCTATTAGATAGCAGCCAGAATCCTTCATAAATTTAAACACTTCTACATCTACAGAATTGACATGGGTGGAAGCCTTCCAGGTCAATTTCTTTGCAAGCCCAGCCCCAATCATCGCCTGGCAAAGCTCAATGGTCCGTTTGCGATCCAGGCTGAAAACTTCGTCTGCAAAAACAACTTTGGCAGCACCAAAATCATCAGCCAACATGGTCATCTCATCAATCACACTTTGGATCGAACGTTTGTTTAACCGGTGTCCATTGGGGTTTACACAAAACGGACAATTAAAAGGACATCCGCGCTGGCTGGAAATCATATAGGTTTTGGCCTTTGGAAACAGGTGCCAAGCAGGTGTAAAATCAAGGTCAACCGCTTCAAAGCGTGGTGCATTTTGCAGAATCTGGTTATCAGACCTGTAAACGATTCCTTTAACAGCCTGCAGATCGCCACCTTGCTCAAGGGCCTTAATCAACTGGTGAAGGCTGATTTCCCCCTGTCCAACTATGCCAATATCAAAGCTTGGAAACTCCTTTAATGTTTGTTCCGGCAGGACAGAAACGTGTATCCCACCGATTACAGTGGTGATCTGCGGAAATCTTTCCTTGATAAGACTGGCTACTTTGGCGGCCTGAATGACTTCGTTTGTCATTGCTGTAATGCCAATGATATCAGGCTTGTAAGCAGCCAAACGTCTTAAAATCGCATCATAATCAAGCCTCTCAAACTTCGCATCAATCACAGATATGTCCGTCACACCTTTGGTTATCAGGTACCCAGCCAAAGTGGCTAGCCCCAATTGGGGAAAATCTGGTGCGTCGTATTGATCATTTATTCTGAACGGCGGTGGATTTACAAGTTGCACACGCATAGCGGGTGAAATTCTAGCATCTCTGGCCTTTTTATGAGGTCGTCATTTCTGGATTTTGATAAGGTCGCCATCTCTGGCATTTGTTAATGTCGCCAATCGAAGTATTTACAGCCCAAGCGTCACAAAAGGAAGGCAAAATTATCAGCAACGTGCTGATTGGCTGGTGATTTTAAATGTCACAGGCGACATTCCGGACAAAAGAGAGTAACTTATTGCGATGAGCCTTTTGGCTGGACCCGGAAGGAGCCCTGATGCGCAAGCTTCGCCTGCTTTTGGTTAACCCAAACATTGTCATGAAAAAGGAACATGTGCATATGGGGATTGCCATGGTGGGTTCGTGGGTGCGTCATCACAGCGACCATGAGGTTAAAATCCTTGATTTCATGGCTACTCCGACAAGGGGATGGAAACGAAAGCTAAAAAAGACGCTTCAAGAATACAAACCGGATCTTGTAGCGATGTACCTTTCGACTCCATATTTTCCTGCGGCCAAGGATGTCGCAACGGAAATCAAACGCCATGTTCAGGTCCCACTGGTTGGAGGTGGGCATCACGCGACTTTGGCCACTGAGGATGTACTTGGTTGCCCTGCCTTTGATTGGGCGCTTGAGGGGGATGGCGAGATTCCGATGCTTGCCCTGCTAAACGCCCTAGCGGCTGGTGAATCGGTAGATTCGGTCCCTGGTTTATGGCGCCGCGATGGTGATAAAATCGTCCAGCCAACCCCAAAGGCTAAGCTTTTGCCACCTTGCGAGATGGTGGCGGTTGATTGGAGCGTCTTTGACCGTGATATCCTGGAGGCGAATTTTTACATATGGGGGATTTTGCCTGTAACTGCCAGCCGTGGATGTCCTGCCAAGTGCTCGTTTTGTTCAATGACCGAGATCCAAAAGCGTTATCCTGGCGAGCGCTATCTGCGATATCGGGATCCGATCAAGGTTGTCGAGGAAATTCAGGCCGACTATGATCGCTATAAATCCATGGGGTTGCGAACTATCCAGTTCACTGATTTGAACTTTTTGATCAACAGGAAATGGGTGGAAAAATTTGCGGCGGAATACATCCGGGTTGGGCTGCACAAAAAGCTGCCTTACAGCGCTTTTACAAGGCCGGATCATGTAACTGCTGAGAATCTGGCTCTTCTTAGGGAAAGTGGTTGTGTAAACCTGCGGGTGGGTATTGAGGCTGCGAACGACTGGCAGAGGAACAAAATCTACAACAAGGGTATCAGCCAAGAGCGCCTTGAGGAAGGGCTGAGGTTGATGAAGGAGTCTGGGATTTCGATTACTGGCTACTTTATGGCTGGTGGGCCTGGTGAGAGGCCGGAGTGGCTTGTTCAATCTTTGGAACTTGCGCACGATTTTTCAGTGGATTTCCCGGTTTTTTTCCTTTACAAGCCGCTGGCGGATAGTGAGGTGCTTGATAAGGCTGCAGAGCTTGGTTCTTCGATACGCCCTGAGGCGCTTGAGGAGGCTTCTGACTTGCTTCATGGGATTTCAATGGAGCATGAGCATCTGAAGCCGTGGCAGGTTAAAGCATTCGTTTTGATGACTCATATTGCGTTTGGGACGCAGTTTGTGTGGTGGCAGATTCAACGAGAGAGGTTGAGTTGGTTTACTGATTTTGCGACGTTTGTGTTACGAACGGCGAAAATGGGGTTTACCCCTTATGGTTCTTTTACCTATTTCGTGTTTTATGCTGGGGATCACTTGGTCGAGCCGTATTTGGCGAAGGCAAGTGACAAACCTTCAATTGGCTGGAAGGCCTTGAGGGCTTTGGCCAAAGCGGTGCTACCTCACAGTGGCATTGAGGATCCTACCTGACCCTGTCCCTGCCCCCGTCCCCTGTTCCTGTCCCTTTACTTTAGCTCCAAGGCGCGGCAGAATTGGGGCGGTCTTTTTGGAGGAGACAATGAAGGTTACCTACGAACACATTATTGATGCGCCTTTGGCCACGGTTCTGGATGCTTATGCCAGTGAGGAGTTTTATATCGAGAAATCGAAAAATTCCGGGGCTATCGACGTTAAAATCCTTGAAAGAGAGGAGCTGCCTGGTGGGAAGCTTCGTATGAAGGCTAGGATCAAGGAGCCTTCTAGGGTTCCGGCATTTTTGCGCAAGAACGAGACCGATGTTTATGACGACGACAACGTGCTGGATCGAGAAAAGGGTGTAATGACTTGGAAAGTCACCCCTGAAATCATGGCCGACAAATTCTTTTTATCTGGTTCAGTGGAATTTCACGCCCAGGGCGACAAAACTCGCGTGGTTTTCATCAGCCAGCTTGAAGTTAAAATCCCCTTGGTTGGAAGCAAGGCTGAAAAGATTGGGCTGGAAAAAACTGAAGAGGAAGTAGCCCGCCAAGCCGCGTTCATCCGCAAGTGGGTAGCCAAGGCCTAACCAAAACTCCCCACCTGATCCTGTCCCTGTCCCTGCTCCTGTCCCTGTCCCTGTCCCTGTCCCTGCTCCTGTCCCTGCTCCTGTCCCTGCTCCTGTCCCTGACCCTGCCCCTGAACCTGCTCCTGTCCCTGTCCCCGTCCCTGTCCCTGCCCCTGCCCCCGTCCCTACCCCTGTCCCTGCCCCTGTCCCTGCTCCTGCCCCTGCCCCTGTCCCTGCCCCTGCTCCTGTCCCTGCTCCTGTCCCTGCTCTTGTCCCTGTCCATGCTCCTGTCCCTGACCCTGCCCCCTCCCAACCACCTTCACCGAGAAAGTGGACTTTTCCTTGATCGCTCTCTCAACCAGCCGCAGGGCCAGCATGCCCAGGCCCGCTCCTGCGATGAAGCCGCCTGCTGCCATCAGATCCCTGCCCTCCGGGTCCGGCATCCAATTCCAAATGGCAAGGCTGAGTATTAGAGCAAGTGCGATGGGAAGGCCATAAACCCAGCCAACGGCTTTTAATACGGCACCTTCTGCGATTGCCACTTCTACCAAATCACCTGGCTCACAGTTTAATGGGTCTTCGGCTTCAAAGGTCACAATGGACCCACGTGACAGCGGTGCACATGCCCCTTTGGCATGGCAGGTGTCGCATGCTGCGCCCCGGGTAATCTGAACTAGCACTTTGTTGGCAGTCAGGCGTTTAACAATCGTGGCTGTTTCTGTCATCTAGGACTTGTCCGGGTAAAAGCGAGTGACGATAGGCAAGAACATCAGTTTGGCTTTTCAGCTGCAGCGGCCGCGGCAGCTGCTGCCCTGGCTTGGGCTGCGGCTCTGGCGGCTTCGCGCTTGGCGGCCTCTTCAGCCTTTTTGGCCTCCAAAGCCTCGGTGGCCTTAGCCTTAACCGCAAGGTCTATCTCCTTAAAAGTCTGGATGCAACCGGGTTTGCAGGCATCAATACACAAGCCACAGCTTTGGCATTTTTCGTAGTCAAATACCGGCAGGTCCACATCCCAGCTCAAAGCATCGTATGGGCATGCCCTGATGCAGGCCTTACAAGATATGCATCCAATGCTGCATATCTTACGTACATCCTTTGCAGCCAAGTGGGTGTGGCAATGCAAAACAACCTGCCCAGCGTGTGCTTCCAATGCGATAACGCCCTTGGGGCAAGCATCGACGCACTTTCCACATGCAGTACACTTATCAAGGTCCACCACTGGAATCTGATTTGGCCCCATATGAATGGCATCAAAGGGACACACTGCAACACAGTCACCAAGCCCGTCACAACCATAAGGACAAGATTTAATACCACCTTCAGACAGCAAAGAGGCCCCTTTACAAGAGGCAACGCCTTCATAAACAAAGCGGTTAGCACAGTGTTCACTGGTGCCAGAGCAGCGGACTCTGGCGACCATTCTCGCCTTTTCTTGAACCTCAACCCCCAAGATCACTGCGATCTTCTTTGCAAGGTCGTTTCCACCTGGGGCACACCCCGTGGGATCTGCCATCCCCTCGACGATGGCCTTTGCAAACCCAGAACACCCAGGAAAGCCACAGCCACCACAGTTAGCCCCAGGCAAGATCTCGTTGATAGCCTCGATTCTTGGGTCCTCATCTACCTTAAAGACCCTAGATGCTATTGCCAGCACCACAGCGGAAATGGCCCCAACACCAGCTAGGGCGCCACTGCCAATCATGATTGCCTGTACGTCCATCGTTTTGCTCCCAAAACAACCCAACCAGCGGCCAGGCGCTTACATACGAACCATTCCTGAAAAACCTAAAAATGCCAACGACAGAATGCTGGCTGTAATCAAGGCTATAGGCATACCCTTCATCGCCTTGGGTGTGGCCACATTCAAGGCCAGTCGCTCGCGAATTGCAGCAAACAGGATTAAAACCAGCCCAAAACCAGCAGCTGAAGCCATCCCGAAAACCAAGGTTTCCATGAAGTTGAATTCCTTCTTAATGGCCAACAGCGCCGCACCCAGAACTGCACAGTTCGTTGTAATCAAAGGCAAAAATATGCCAAGCGCCGCAAACAAAGTCGGCGAAACCTTTTTGATGACCATTTCAACAAACTGCACCAAGGCTGCAATTACCAAAATAAACAGGATGGTTTGCAGATATTGCAGGTTCCAAGGTACCAAAAGCGCGTTGTACAGCAAGAAGGTGATGATCGACGCCATGGTAATAACAAACAAAACTGCCGCCGCCATACCAACAGCTGACTCGACCTTTTTGGAAACGCCCATAAAGGGGCAAATACCAAGGAACTGAGATAGCACGAAGTTATTAACAAAAACGGCCCAGACTATCAGGGCCAGATATCCAGCAATGCCCATTCTAAGCCCTCCTCAGTTTATTCATGATGGCGATAATAATCCCAAGGGTCAAAAACCCTCCAGGGGGTAGAATCATTATCAACACTGGCGATGCAGCAAAGCCTTCACCAAGAATGTTGATGCCGAGGATAGAACCGTTGCCTAGGATCTCACGAACCGCCGAAACTAAAACTAGGGCAAGGGTAAAGCCAAGCCCCATCCCAAGACCATCTATCGCAGAGGCAAGAACTGAATTCTTTGAAGCAAACGCCTCGGCTCTAGCCAAGATGATGCAGTTGACGACTATCAAGGGGATGAAAACGCCCAACGCCGCGTGCAGATCCGGGGCAAACCCTTCCATGACCATATCAACGATGGTTACAAACGAGGCTATTACTACAACGAATGCCGGAATGCGGACCGCAGATGGAATAACCTTGCGCAACAATGAAATCACGATGTTGGAACACATCAACACAAAGATGACCGCGACACCCATGCCGAGGCCATTCATGACAGAAGTGGTTACTGCAAGGGAGGGGCACATTCCCAGTAACAGGACCAGCAAGGGGTTTTCCTTGATAAGTCCTCTGGTAAAAACTGAGCCTAGACTTTGATTAGACATTGTCCACCTCCTGTTCGCCTTCAGGGGACTCGCCTTCATTCACCTTGTCATCACCGTCGTCGCTGCCAGCGGCTGGGTCTGCAGCTGGCACAGCAGTCGGCTCCTCAGCAGGGGCAGGCTCAGCGGCTGGGTCTGCAGCTGGCGCAGCAGCCGGATCCGCAGCCGCACCTGACGCTAATTCCGCCGCCTTTTCCTTGTACAGCTCAACGGCTTTGTTCACCGAATTAGTAGCAGTCCTTGAGGAGATGGTCGCTCCAGTAATGGCGTCTATGGTCCCGCCGTCTTTCACGACCTTTAACCCATCAGCTGGGAAGGCTAATCCGTTGAACTGAGTTTTAAATGTCTTGGCATTGGGCTTCTTTGGCTCGTCAGCCAACTTGGTACCAAGTCCAGGCGTTTCCTTGTGAGCCAGCAGGTCATAGCCGTTTACAATCGGGGCGTTTGGGTCACCTTTTAGACCAACCATGAAAGTTACATCGCCAGCATAGCCCTTGGGGTCAGTCACCTTCACCGCCACCCCAACCAACTTGCCGTCCTTTCTGGCTGGGTAGATCTCTGAACCTTCCACCTGGATCATTTCCTGGTCAGGTTCATTATCAAAAGGAGGCAAAACCTTTTGAAGCGCATTCAGCGTTTTCGCACGCCTGGCCTGGGCAATCGGGTCTGCAGTGACCTGATTTACTATGGCCAACAAAGCGGCAGCAACAACCGAAATCAGCGTCAAAACCACAACATAGCGAATTTCTTGCTTCATGACGCCACCTCCGCCTTGCGCACAGTGCCGAAGGTACGCTCCTTAATCAAATGGTCTATAAGCGGTGTCGAAGCGTTCATCAACAGGATTGCAAAGCTGACACCCTCGGGATAACCGCCAAATAAACGAATCAAGGCAGTCAACAGACCGCAACCAAAGGCAAACACCACCCTACCCCAAAAGGTGATTGGCGATGTGACCATGTCGGTTGCCATGAAAAAGGCGCCTAAAATCAAGCCACCAGAAAGCACGTGAAACACGGGGCTTGCATACTTTTCAGGTCCGCCGATCCAATATGCAAGTCCGGTGACTACGAAGGTTGTAGCTATGAAAACAACTGGGATTTCCCAAGTTATTACCCGTTTGACCAACAGGATAATACCACCCAGCAGTAAGGCTATAGCGGATATTTCGCCAATCGAACCGCCAACGTTACCAAAGAAAAGGTCGGAACTAGAGGCAGCCATCTCGGCCAGACGTCCTTCCTTCAACAGCCCCAGTGGTGTGGCCCCTGTAACAGCGGCCAATTCATCAGCAGCAACAATGCCCATCTGACCTGGTTTCATCCAAGTGGTCATGTGGGTTGGCCAAGAAACCAGCAAAAACACGCGAGCCACCAGCGCTGGGTTAAAGATGTTGGTACCAAGGCCGCCAAACAGGTGCTTTGCGATAACCATCGCAACCAAGGACCCAACCACGATCATCCACCAAGGAGCTGTGGGCGGCAGGTTCATGCCAAGCAGAATGCCTGTCACCAGCGCTGAACCGTCTTTCAACGAGCCAGGGGTTTTAAGCAGCCGCAAGGAAGCGGCCTCAAACCCAAGGCAGGCGACCACCGAAATCAGCATGGCGCGAACCGCTTCCAGCCCGAAATACCAAAAAGAAACGGCCACCCCAGGCAAGAGCGCAATAACCACCCAAAACATAATCTTTGAGATGGAGTCCTTGTCGTGAAGGTGCGGTGAGGACCCCACCTTCAGCTTCACAGGAGCCGGCGGTGTGGTCGCGGCCTCTTTCACAGGCGCAGCCTGGATGTCATCATTTTTTTCGCTCATTTAACTTCGCCTTTGCAATTCGAAATAGTTGAACAAGCCAGCGATTAGCAGGGCAAATGTAGCTACAAGAGCCACACTCCATGCACTCGCGTACATGCATGGCCTCGGCCCCATCAAGATCGCCTGCCTCAATGAACTGGGCTATTTCGGCCGGACGCAGCCTAAGTGGGCAGATATCGACACATCTGCCGCATCTAAGGCAAGGTCCTGCCTCCAGTTCAGCGGCAGCCAATCCGTCGAAAAACAAAAACCCAGAAGTTCCCTTGACCACGGGAACGTCCAGGTCTGACAAGGATACCCCCATCATTGGGCCGCCCATGATGACCTTTGCAGGGTCTGCTTTGAGCCCACCGCAAAACTCCAGGACGTCGCCAAGCATGGTTCCCAAGCGAACTCGCACGTTGGCAGGCTTTGCAATTTGAGACCCGGACAATGTGATTGTCCGTTCATAAAACGTGATTCCGTCCATGACGGCTTCGGCAACCCTAGCGGCTGTGCCAACGTTTTGAACCACGATGCCAACATCCAACGGCAGTCCAGGAGGAGGAGGCACCTCGCGCCCGGTCAATGCCTTGATGAGCTGCTTTTCACCACCCTGAGGATACTTGACCTTACAGGTTGCAACGGTAACGCCAAGAACGCCCGCAAACGCCTTGGTCATCACCGCGATTGCATCCGGCTTGTTGTCTTCAATCCCGATGATGGCGCTTGAGACACCCAAGGCACGCATCAGGATTTTGACGCCGTGGACGATCTTGTCGGTCTCTTCCAGCATACAGCGATGATCGCACGTCAAAAACGGCTCACATTCGGCGCCATTGATGATCAACAGCTCAACCTTTTTGCCCTTTGGTGGCGACAGCTTCACCGCCGTTGGAAACGCGGCACCCCCCATGCCTACTATGCCAGCGTTGCGGATAAGCGACCGGATTTGTTCGGCATCCATCGACCCGTAGTCATGGCTTGCACCAGGCATCCTGAAAGGCTCGGGCGGCCATGGGGATTCATCACCCTCAGGTGCGGCATCGCGAGCTTCAATAACGACCGACTCAGCCAAAAAACCGCCAGGGTGGCGATATTTTGCTATCGCAGTCACCTCGCCCGCAATCGAAGCGTGCACTGGAGCCGACACGAAGCCGGTGGCCTCACCAACCACCTGCCCAACAGCCACCCGTTGGCCGACTTGTACAACAGCCTTCGCAGGCGCCCCAAGGTGCTGCCTTAAAGGTAGCACCACTCTGTCTGGAGCTGGCATGTCCTGAACCGAAAGGGAACTAGTAAAATCCTTGTAATCGTCGGGATGTATACCACCCCGAAACGTCCGTCTTATAGCCATCGCAGTCTCCCATCAAGGTTGCGCGGCACTGCGCCTCGGTGCGGGATTTTAGCCCAAACGGCGCCGGAAGACACTGTCAAATTTACCCTTTTTGCCGGTTACCCATAAGCAATTGAAATATCGTAGGGATTGTTCTTGAATGCAGATTATAAGTAGCCAAAAGCCCTAGTTGCCGAAAGCCAGCTTGAAGCCTTCACCGGTCATTATTTCTCGGTCCAGGACTGGGACAGATTCGGGGATAATCAGATCAATTTCGCAGCACCCCTTTACATCCTTTTCGATATC
>Ga0255345_1000448_pt1 | contig 68235 bp, 60 predicted proteins | sample wastewater_treat_6_FD_192415 | JGI IMG/M metagenome (GOLD analysis project Ga0255345, IMG submission 192415) | Wastewater microbial communities from Lulu Island WWTP, Vancouver, Canada - plant20 | ecosystem: Engineered > WWTP > Wastewater > Unclassified | place: Canada: Vancouver, British...
GGGGACTTCCGCCAGATCCCGCTGGTTGTCCTTCGGGATAATGACCGTTTTGATGTTGCCGCGATGAGCCGCCAGAACCTTTTCCTTGATACCGCCGACCGGCAGAATTCTGCCTCGCAGGGTGATTTCCCCGGTCATGGCCAGATCTGCACGCACTTTTTTGCGCAACAAAACGGAGGCGATTGACGTCGTCATGGCGACACCGGCGGAAGGACCGTCTTTCGGAATAGCACCCTCCGGCACATGAACGTGAATATCAATTTTTCTATAGAAATTCTTGGTCAAACCGAATTCGTCGGCACGCGACCGGATGTAGCTCAACGCCGCCTGCACGGATTCCTGCATGACATCGCCAAGTTTGCCGGTCATAATCATTTTTCCGTTTCCTTCCATGATGGAGGCTTCGATCGACAGAAGTTCTCCGCCGACCTCCGTCCAGGCCAGACCGACCGTCAGCCCTATTTTATTCTTTTCTTCTATTTCACCGTGATGGAATTTGGGCACACCCAGATACTTACCGACCGATTTGGACCCGATGACCACCCTTCCTTTTTTATCGTTATTGACGATTTCCTTGGCTACTTTGCGGCAGATCGAAGCGATTTCCCGATCAAGATTCCGGACGCCGGCTTCGCGTGTATATTCGCGAATGATTTTCAACAAGGCACCGTGTGTAAATTCAATATTCTCCATCACCAGGCCGTTGGCTTCCACCTGCTTGGCAATCAGATATTTTTTCGCGATCTGCAGTTTTTCCGGTTCTGTGTATCCGGCAATGCGGATCACTTCCATTCTGTCCTGAAGCGGCGCAGGAATCGTCTGCAAAACATTCGCCGTCGTAATAAACATGATTTCCGACAGGTCGTAATCCAGATCCAGATAGTTGTCGTTGAACGCAAAGTTCTGCTCCGGATCGAGCACCTCCAGAAGCGCAGCCGACGGATCGCCTCTGAAATCGGAGCTGAGTTTATCCACCTCATCCAGACAAAAGACCGGATTATTGGAACCGGCTTTTTTCAAAAGCTGGATGATTTTTCCGGGCATCGCTCCGATGTAGGTCCGGCGGTGTCCTCTGATCTCGGCCTCATCGTGAACCCCACCCAGGGAAATACGGACAAATTTTCTGTTCGTCGCCCTGGCCACCGATTTGGCAATGGATGTTTTTCCCACACCCGGAGGACCGACGAGACATAAAATAGACCCCTTGTTTTTCTTGACCAGGGATTGAACGGCAAGGTATTCGATGATGCGCTCCTTAACATTCTTCAATCCGAAATGATCGGCATCCAGAATTTCTTCGGATTCTTTCAGCGTGTATTTGTTCTCCGTTTTTTCCGACCAGGGCATGTCGAGTATCCAGTCGATGTAATTCCGGACAACGGTGGCTTCCGCGGACATGGGGGTCATCATTTGCAGCTTTTTGAGTTCCTGCTTGACTTTTTTGACCGCCTCCTCGGACATTTTCTTCTGCTTCAGGCGTTTTTCCAACTCGTTGATCTCATTTCGGAAATCGTCTTTTTCGCCCATTTCCTTCTGGATGGCGCGCATCTGCTCGTTGAGGTAGTAATCCTTCTGCGTCTTCTCCATTTGTTTTTTGACGCGGCGCTTGATCTTTTCCTCGACCTGCAGAATTTCAATTTCCGAAAGCATCAGGGAATAAATCGCTTCCAGTCTCTCGCTGATATCAAATATCTCAATGATTTTTTGTTTGTCTTCGAGTTTGACATTGAGATGAGTGATGACCACATCGGCAAGCTTTGATGCATCCTCAATCGCCACAACCGTGCCCAGCATTTCGACGTGAATTTTTTTGCTGAGTTTGAGGTACAGTTCGAAAGATTCTTTGATGCTGCGCATCAGGGCCTGTTTCTTGACGTCGTTGCCGTCGTCAATATCGTCCACTTCGTTGACTTTCACCAGAAAAAAATCGCTGTTCGGAAGGTATTCTTTGATCACGCCTCTGGTCTTGCCTTCAACCAGCACCTTCACCGTACCGTCCGGCAGACGCAAAAGCTGAATAATGATGCCGATGGTTCCGACATGATAAATATCTTCTTTCTTCGGATCGTCATCCTTGGCGTTCTTCTGCGCGACCATGAAAATACTCTTTTCGTATTTCATCGCCGACTCCAGTGCGGCAATGGATTTCTCACGGCCCACAAACAGAGGAACAATCATATGAGGAAACATGACAACATCTCTCAACGGCAAAAGAGGGATGATGGCCGTTTTTTCCTGTTCGTTTTCTATCTTTTCATCAAACATACTTTCCCTTTACTGCATTTAAGCGGATTCCGATTTGGATTCGTAAATTAAAATTGGTTTTTCTTTTTTCAGAACGACGTCTTCATTGATTACACATTCTTTGATATTATTTTGCGATGGAATGTCATACATCACTTCCAACATGGTATTTTCCAGAATCGAACGCAACCCGCGGGCGCCGGATTTTCTCTCCGTGGATAAGCTGGCCACCGCCTTCAAGGCGCCGTCGGTAAATTTCAAAACCACGTTTTCCAGCGCGAATAATTTCTTGTACTGCTTGATGATGGCATCTTTCGGCTCGACCAGAATCTTGATCAGCGCGGCTTCATCCAGTTCATCCAGAGTGGCAATGACGGGCAACCGGCCGATGAATTCCGGAATCAGACCGAATTTCAGCAAATCTTCCGATCGGACTTCACTCAACAGTTCACCGATGCGTTTTTCTTTCTTGCTTTTAATTTCCGCGCCGAACCCCATGGCGTTGACGCCCAGCCTCTTGGAGATGATGCTTTCCAGATCATTGAAAGCGCCGCCGCAGATAAACAAAATATTGGTCGTGTCCACCTGGATAAATTCCTGCTGAGGATGTTTGCGACCGCCTTTGGGCGGAATATTGGCCATGGTCCCTTCCATGATCTTCAAAAGGGCCTGCTGCACTCCTTCGCCGGATACGTCGCGTGTGATGGACGGATTTCCCGACTTCTTCGCGATTTTATCGATCTCGTCAATGTATACGATTCCCTTCGACGCACGGGCGACATCGTAATCCGCATTTTGGAGCAGACTTAAAATAATATTTTCCACATCCTCGCCGACATAACCCGCTTCGGTCAGGGTAGTTGCGTCGGCAATGGTGAACGGGACATTCAGAAACTTGGCCAGAGTCTTGGCCAGCAAGGTTTTACCGGAGCCGGTGGGACCGATCAGCAGCACATTGCTTTTCTGAATTTCTATACCGTCGGATTCGACGCGCGAAAAAAGTCGTTTGTAATGGTTATAGACGGCAACCGACAAAATCTTTTTTGTTTTTTCCTGACCGATGACGTACTGATCCAGAAATTTTTTAATCTCTTTCGGATACGGCAAGGCTTTTTGAGCGTCTTTTTCAATCAGCTTATCGTCTTCTTCTTCAACAATATAACGGCAGAGTTCAATGCACTCGTCGCAAATATAGGCTGTCGGCCCCGCTACGAGCTTGCGTACCTCGCTTTGCATTTTCCCGCAAAAGGAACAAAAAAGCATTCCGTCATCCATTCTGTTATTCTTGCCTTTTTTTATCACTTATTTCTCCTTGGCCCTGACGGCTGAAGCATCCGGCTTTCTGATAATGATTTCATCAATTAAACCGTATTCTTTGGCCTGTTCACTGCTCATAAAATAATCCCGCTCCGTATCATTGACTATTTTAGCCAGCGGCTGTTGTGTCAAATCGGCCAGGATTTTGTTCAACTCGTCCTTTAATCTTAATATTTCTTTTGCCTGAATGTCAATATCCGTTGCCTGTCCCTGAAAACCGCCCAGAGGCTGATGGATTAAAATCCGCGAATGCGGCAGTGCGAATCTCTTTTTTCTTTCTCCCGCCGCCAGAAGGAGGGCTGCCATACTGGCCGCCTGTCCCATGCATACCGTAGAAATCGGTGATTTGATGTAGCGCATCGTATCATAAATGGCCATCCCGGCACTGACAATGCCTCCCGGTGAATTCAGATAGAAGAAAATTTCCTTGTCCGGATTTTCGGCTTCCAGATAAAGCATTTGAGCGACAATTAGATTGGCCACATTGTCGTCGATCGCCGTACCGAGAAATACGATACGGTCTTTCAACAAACGGGAATAGATATCGTATGCCCGTTCGCCCCGGCCATCCTGTTCAACCACCATAGGAATCAACGTCACGATTTCGCCTCCGTATTCAGTCCGACTTTTTCCACGACCTTAATATTTGCATTCTGTTCAATAAAGTCAAATACCTTTTTTTGAACCAATTCCATCATCAGGGAATCTTTTCTTTCCTCAATATTATACATTTTCTGGAACGACTCGTAATCTCTCCCGCTGTGTTGCGCCAGTTCCCGAAGATAGCTTTCCAGATCGCCGTCCGTCGCGGTAATGGATTCTTTTTCCGCAATCTTCTTTAACACCAGGAAAGATTTAACGATTTTTTCCGCGTCGGGTTTGTATTTGTCCTTCATTTTCAGGTTGAAGTCCATGGCGGTATTCTCATCGATACCGGCAGAGAGCATTTTTTGCTGCGTTTCCATCATCATGTAATAGATCTGCCGTTCAACCAGCGCGGAGGGAACTTCCAATTCATTTTCGCTGACCAGAATGTCTGTTATTTTGTTTTGCAACTTAACCTTGTCCATCTCGCGGGCTTTGTCTTCCAGGGTTTTCCGGACATCATTCTTGAAATCTTCAAAAGATTCATATTTTTCAAAATTTTTAATCAAACTGTCGTCGTTTTCGGGCAATTTTTTTTCTCTGATGCTCTTAACGGTAACGTGAAATACCACTTCCTGGCCGGCAAATCTGCTTTCATGATAGTCCGTCGGAAACGATACGTGAATGTCTCTTGCTTCACCTTTTTTCATTCCGATCAGCTGATCTTCGAAACCGGGGACAAATTTCTGGGATCCGATTTCCAGAAAATAATCGTCTGCTTTCAGTTCCTTGTATTTTTCGCCGTTCAAAGTTCCTTCGAAATCCATCACAACGAAATCACCCTTATCCGCCGGGCGGTCATCGGTCACTTCCTCCATGGTGGCAAACATCTGCCTTATTTCGTCGATTCTTTTTTGCACGTCATCATCGGTCACTTTAATCTGTTCTTTCTCCACGTCTATGCCTTTGTAATGACGGGGCTCAAAATCCTGTTCCGTTTCGAAAGACGCTGAAAAAGAAAAGTTAGTATTATCCTTGATACCGTCCTGATTGATTTCCGGTCTGGAAACGGGCACAATCCCCTTTCCTTCCAAAGCCTGCCAGTAGTATTTATTGACAATATTGGTGATGGTCTCTTCTTCCGCCTGATCTTTAAAATATGTTTCCAGAATTTTACGGGGAATTTTGCCGGGGCGAAAGCCTTTAATTTTAGCCTTTTTACCCACTTCCTGATAAACGGCATCCAGTTCATTTTTAACGTCATCCCAGGGTATTTCCAGTGACACCTTCTTTTTGACCGGGCTTAAATCCTCAACATTTATAACAACCTGACTCACTATCCCTTCTCCTTTATCGTTGAATTATGCTTTTTCGTTTTTTAAAATCTGGTGCGAGAGAGGGGAGTTGAACCCCTATTCCGCATCGCGGGCTGGATCCTAAGTCCAGTGCGTCTGCCAGTTCCGCCACTCTCGCATGGACATTCTTATATATTCACTTAGTTTAAGATTGTCAACGCAGATTATTTTGCAAAATCACAAGAAATTTCATCTATTTAAGATTTTACGGCCCCATTATTTATTTGATTGTCTGCTTTTATGCAAGAAAAAATAAATTTTCTTTTCCGGACGCTCATCGTACAGAAACCAGATGAATCGCGAAAGGATGCCTTGTCGAATGCCCATTTCATTCAACCGGTATTTAAACACAAAGGGCAAACCGGATAGGTGGTTTGCCCCTTAAATTAATTGGTCGGGGCGAGTGGATTTGAACCACCGGCCCTCTGAACCCCATTCAGATACGCTACCAGACTGCGCCACGCCCCGATGAAATACAAATTGACGTGCGTCATTACCATTACGGCCAACCCCTGTCAAGGGTAAATAAATTGACGCTTATCGCAACGATATTTTTATGTCGTGAGATGGATTATTCCCCTTCATTCATAAAAAAATCTTAATAATTAATTGACACTTTTTGTGTTTTTATGCCTATAATAAAAAAGTTAACATGACACAAAGGAGTTTTTTTTGAAACTAAGAGACGTTAAAGAAATATTGGACGCCCATGTCGTTGTCGGTGAAGAAAAACTGGACATGGATGTGCATACGGCTTTCGGCGCCGATTTAATGAGTGATGTTATGGCCTTTGCCAAAGCAGGCAGCCTTTTGCTGACCGGATTGACCAATCCCCAGGTCATCAAAACCGCTGCCAGTCGAAATATCGCCGCCATCATCGTTGTCCGGGGAAAAGAGCCCACAACCGAAGCCATCGCAATGGCCAAAGATCTGCAAATTCCGATTTTAACCACAAACTATATTTTATTTGAGACGGCCGGCATTCTGTACAGTAAAGGAATTGTGGGCTGTCTGAAAAAAGTTGAAAGCGGTTTTTCCAAATAAAACGGTTTCCCGGTTTTTCTCAGAACATTCAAAATATCGAAGATCCATTTTTTAAGTTATTTTTAAAAGAATCACTTGAAAACACGTCGGTGCGTGTCGAAATCTCTCTTTTGCTGTTTGTTTTTTTTGATTTTACCAAAATGATTTCATTGACAGTAAAGTCTCTTCTATGATAAAAGATTTTTAATTTAATTTTAGATATTTAAAACAAAAATAACCTTTTTCAGCAAGGAGAAAATATTGAAGCTTCGTGAAGTCAAGGACATACTCAATGCCGATGTGATTGTTGGAGAGGACAAGCTGGATATCGAGGTGCAAACAGCTTTTGGAGCGGATCTGATGAGTGACGTTCTCGCTTTCGCCAAAGCGGGAAGTATGCTGCTTACGGGACTGACCAATACACAGGTTGTCCGAATCGCCAATGTCCTGGATATTGCGGCAATCATTTTAGTACGCGGCAAGAAACTTTCCACCGAAGCGATTTCTCTGGCTACGGATCTTCATATTCCGATTTTAACGACAAAATATATTTTATTTGAAACGGCCGGTCGTCTTTACGCGAAAGGTATAGTCGGCTGCCTGGAGAAAGTTGAATCCGGCAGTGATCGAATCTGACAAAAACCAGCACGTATTCACGTTTGACGTTGAAGGAGGTAATTTCAATGCCGCGGGAACTGTTTCCACCCGCATTAAATCCCTTCTGAAGCAATTACAAATGCCTGATGATGTGGTCAGGCGGTCAGCCATTGTTTCCTATGAAGCGGAAATCAACATTGTCTCCTACGCAAAAAAAGGGGTAATCCGGATAACGGTCAGTCCCGATCAGGTAATGATCGAAGCCGACGATACGGGTCAGGGGATACCCGATATCAACCTCGCCATGCAACAGGGCTATTCCACGGCCAATCATCTGATCAGGGAAATGGGTTTCGGCGCCGGCATGGGATTGTTCAACATCAAGTCGTACTCGGACAAGTTTGACATCACATCGGAAGTGGACAAGGGAACATTTTTAAGAATTATCATTAAAGAACACGTTACATAAAGGATGGATTATGGACATCGGAATCATCGCAGAAAAATTAAACCTCAAATTCATGTCGGCGTCCGACAGAAAAGTGAATAACGTTACAGGAGGGTACACGGGGGATCTGTTAAGCGATGTTATGGCCAATTCACACGGAGGAGACGTCTGGATCACCAGACAGATTCATCAGAATATCGTTGCCGTGGCCACGCTGAAAGAGCATGCCGGCATCATTCTAGTCAACGCCTGCGAGCCGGCCAAGGACACGCTGGAAAAAGCCGTTCAGGAGAACGTGCCGATACTGGTATCAGACCTTTCAGCATTTGAATTAACCGGCAGAATCTATAACTTGCTGCATTCGGATAAGTAAGAGCGAATTTTTTATGTCTCCCCGGCACAAAGCTGCCTGATGTTGTACTGTCCCGTCCGGAAACCATGATGAAAGTTTTTAATTGCGACCTTCACATTCACACCTGCCTGTCGCCCTGCGCAGAACTGGACATGCATCCCGCCGCTTTAGTGGAAAAAACCATTGACGCCGGTCTGGATGTGATTGCCGTCTGCGATCACAACGCTTCAGAAAATGTTCCCTATGTGATCAAGGCGGCACAAGGCACGCACTTGAAAATTCTTCCGGGAATGGAAATAACGACCAGCGAGGAAGTGCACTTTCTTGCCCTGTTCGATTCCCTTTCCGATTTGATCGCCCTGCAGCATTTCGTCGATCTGCATCTCCCGGGAAAAAATGATGAGGACCGGTTTGGCGTTCAGGCCATCGTCAACGAACACGGCGAGGTTGAAGGACTCAGCGATAAATTATTGATCGGAGCTACGGATGTTGCGTTGAATGATTTGCTCACCGTCGTTCATCATCATCACGGACTGGCGATTGCCTCGCACATCGACAGGGAAAGTTTCAGCGTCCTGGGACAGCTCGGTTTTATCGACGACAGCATTCATTTTGACGCTCTGGAAATATCGTATGCAACCGGGATTCGGCAGGCGCGGGAAAGATACGCGGATTTGAAAAAATACGCTTTCATCACCTCATCCGACGCCCATTATTTGAAGGACATCGGCAGAGCCACAACGAAAATCATGATAAACGAACCGACGCTGTCCGAATTGAAAATGGCTTTTTCAAGGGAAAACGGCCGTTATGTTGTGGAATAGTCAATGCGTCAGCATCCTCTGTATGCATCGTCGCATCGTTGACCGGACCCGACCTTTTTCCGCTGATGCGGCCGAGCTGTTCATGCCGCGCTTTTAGACTTCATGCCTTACGCAATCCTGAAGGCATTTTTACAGATCTCGTCGGGTTTTGCGATTTGCTTCGGAAACCCGGAGATCCATGAAACGGGAGATTTATAACTCATGCTGGAACTTGCCGCACACATTCTGGATATTGCCGAAAACTCTGTTCGGGCCGGCGCCAAACTGGTGAACATCACCATCATCGAAGACGACAAGAAAAATCTTCTTTCCATTGAAATCAATGACGACGGACACGGCATGACCGAAGAGGAAATTGTCAAGGCGCTTGACCCTTTTTACACCACAAAAAAAGTCAGACGCGTAGGACTGGGCCTTCCGCTTCTTGCGGAAGCCGCAAAAAGAGCGGGCGGCGACCTTCGTCTGAAATCGGTCAAAGGCAAAGGAACAAAACTCAAAGTCACCTTTCAGCTCGATCACCTGGACAGGCAACCGATGGGGAATATCACTACGACAATACGCAATCTTATTGCCGGAAATTCTTTTGTTGACTTTCTTTATAAACATAGGCATAATGACCGCCGGTTCTCACTGGATACGAGAACAATCCGTAAGGAAATCGATGATTTACCAATAAATCATCCGGAAATTTTAAAGTATATTAGGGATGTTATCGATGACGGTTTAGAGGATATTCAATCCCGCGCGTAACAGACCAATAAGATTGAGGAGGAAATTGATGAAGTCGGAAGATAATGAACTCTTGAAAGAATTCACGCCAGAACAGGTGGATCAGCTAAACAAAATTATTAAGAAGCACAAAGGGAAACCGGGGAGTTTAATTCCGGTTTTGGAAGAAGCGCAGGTATGTCTGGAATATCTGCCCGTTTCCGTGCAGAAGAAAATTGCCAAAGAACTCAACCTGCCTTTGAGCCGCGTTTACGGTGTCGTTACATTTTATTCATTCTTCACCATGACGCCGCGGGGTAAACATACCGTCCGCGTCTGTCTTGGAACGGCGTGCTATGTGCGCGGAGGAAAGGCACTGACCGAAACCCTGCAGAAGGAATTCGGCATTCACGAAGGCGAAACGACGCCAGACAGGATGTTTACGCTGGAGTCCGTTCGCTGCCTCGGCGCCTGCGGTCTCGGACCGGTTGTCGTTGTGGATGAAGATGTCCATGGACGCGTCAAACCATCCAAGTTAAAAGAAATACTAGCCCAATACAAATAAAATAAAAAAAGCCGGGAGGAAACGTCAATGGCTAAATTGACCATAAATGACTTAAAAAAAATAAAGGAAAAAGTTCATAAGGAAATGTCTCTCCGAGACGGCGAACGTCGTGTAAAAGTTACCGTGCATATGGGAACCTGCGGCATCGCCTCGGGAGCCAAGGAAGTGATGGACACGCTGCTTCAGGAAATTGAAACAGCCGGAGCCAATGATGTCGTCGTCACCACATCCGGGTGCATGGGATTATGCAGCCGCGAACCGCTGGTAACGGTGGAAATCCTGAATCAGGAACCGATCAAATACGAATATATGAATTCGAACAAAATGAGACAGGTTTTCAAAAGACATATTCAGGGCGGAGAAATTCAGACACCTTTTGTGCTGGCCCGGGGAGCTGAAGTAATCAAATAATATTTTCCATCGATAATGCTTGTTGCCACAAAGCACGATGATTTCTTAAGGAGGATGTAGGCTAAATGAAAGTTTTACGCGCACATTTACTGATTTGCGGAGGCACCGGCTGTCAAGCTTCCGGGAGCCCTGCGGTAAAAAAAGCTTTATTGGAAGAGCTTGATAAAAAGAAATTAACGGAAGAGATTAAAGTTGTTGAAACGGGATGCAACGGCTTTTGCGCCCTCGGCCCCATTATGGTCGTTTATCCTGAAGGCGTCATTTATATATCCCTGAAACCCGAGGATATGGCGGAATTGGTGGAGGAACATCTGGTCAAAGGACGAATCGTCCAGAGACTTCTTTATCGTGAACCGACAACGGATCAGATTATTCCCACGATGCAGGACATCCCCTTCTTCGCCCATCAGGAACTCAGAGTCCTCAAGAACCGCGGTCTGATTGATCCGGAAAAAATCGAGGAATACATCGCCCGCGATGGCTACGCCGGCATGGCCAAGGCGTTAACCGAAATGACCCCCGAACAGATCGTGCAGGAAATTCTGGATTCGGGATTGAGAGGACGCGGAGGCGCCGGATTCCCGACAGGTTTGAAATGGAAATTTGCCGCACAATCCAAGGGCGACGTCAAATACGTTCTTTGCAATGCCGACGAGGGAGACCCCGGAGCATTCATGGACAGAAGCGTCCTGGAAGCCGATCCGCATGCGGTTCTGGAAGGCATGGTGATCGCCGCCAAAGCGATCGGATCAAAACACGGATACATTTACTGCCGCGCCGAGTATCCGCTGGCCATTCACCGTTTGAATGTGGCCATCGATCAGGCTAAGAAAGCCGGCCTTTTGGGCAAAGATATTCTGGGCACGGGATTTGATTTCGATCTGGAGATTTATCAGGGCGCCGGCGCATTTGTCTGCGGCGAAGAAACGGCTCTGATGACGTCTATCGAAGGCAAAAGAGGTATGCCGCGCCCCAGACCTCCCTTCCCTGCCGTTGCCGGTCTGTGGCAGAAACCGAGCATTTTGAACAACGTGGAAACGCTGGCCAATATCGGACAGATCGTTCTGCGCGGTGCCAAATGGTACGCCTCCATCGGAACGGAAAAGAGCAAGGGAACAAAAGTTTTTGCGCTGACCGGAGATGTGGCGAATGTCGGTCTGGTGGAAGTTCCTATGGGAACAAAATTGGGAACCATCGTTCACGATATCGGCGGCGGCATTCCCAAAGGCAAGAAGTTTAAAGCCGCTCAGCTGGGCGGACCGTCCGGCGGCTGTATTCCCATTCAGCATTTGAACGCGCCTGTCGATTACGAGAAAGTTGCTGAACTCGGCGCCATCATGGGCTCCGGCGGTCTAATTGTCATGAACGAAGACAAGTGCGCGGTGGACATGGCCAGATTTTTCATGGATTTCTGTCAGGATGAATCCTGCGGCAAATGTACACCCTGCCGCGAGGGAACCAAACGCATGCTGGAAATCCTAACCAATATTACCCAGGGCAAGGGAAAGGAAGGCGACATCGAGCTTCTGGAAGAAATGGCCCAGGTTATCAAAAACGCCGCTTTGTGCGGTCTGGGACAGACGGCTCCCAATCCCGTATTGAGCACCATTCGTTATTTCCGCAATGAATATGAGGAGCATATCCGCGATCATCGCTGCCGCGCAGCCGTATGTTCGGCGATGTTCAAATCACCCTGTCAGCATACCTGTCCGATCGAAATGGATATCCCTGCTTACATCGCTCTGATCAGGGCTGAAAGATTTGACGATGCCTACAAAATTCTTCTTCAGACCAACCCCTTCCCCTCCGTTTGTGGAAGGGTCTGCGATCATAAATGCCAGACAAAATGCCGTCGCGGCAATCTGGATGAACCGGTCGCCATTAAATTCCTGAAGCGATTCATTACCGACAACGCCCCCAGACCCAAAGTCGACCCCGTTTTGGTCAGCAGGAAAGAAAAAATTGCCGTTATCGGCGCCGGTCCAGCCGGTTTAACGGCCGCGCGCGATCTGGCTTTACGCGGCTACAAGGTGACCGTTTTTGAAGAACTGCCCAAACCGGGTGGAATGCTTTACTGGGGCATTCCGTCCTATCGTCTGCCGCGCAACATTCTGGACGGTGAAATCGACGATATCCGTGCGCTCGGCGTGGACATCAAACTCAACACCCGGGTCGGCAAGGATATTACCTTCGCCAAACTCGAAAAAGAATTCGATTACGTCTATCTGGCCACCGGTGCTCACAAGAGCCAGAAGATGGGTGTCAAAGGCGAAGATCTGAAAAATGTTTACGGCGGCGTTGAATTTCTGAGAGATTTTAATGCCAACGAAGAAAAATGGCTCAACGGCAAAAATACGCTGGGCAAGAAAGTCGCCGTGATCGGCGGCGGTAATTCCGCCATCGATGCAGCGCGTATCGCGCTTCGCCTTGGCTCTGAAGTGACCATTCTCTATCGTCGCTTGAGACAGGATATGCCCGCGGCCGAGGAAGAAATTAAGGCGGCTGAAGAAGAAGGCATCAAGATTGATTATCTGGTCGCTCCTTTGAACGTCGAAGGTGCAAAAGGTAAAGTGACAGGCATCACCTGTCAACGCATGAAACTGGGCGATTTTGATTCCAGCGGTCGCAAGAAACCCGTTCCGGTTGAAGGATCCGAATTCACCCTGAAGGTGGATGCGGTGATCTCGGCCATCGGCCAGGTCCCGGATATGAGTTTCATCGATGCCAAGCGAGGCGTGGAAATCAATAAATGGGATTGCTTTGCTGTCGGCAAGGTTTACAAATCCGGCACAACCAACCCCCGTTATTTCGCCGGCGGTGACGCTGTAACCGGTCCGGATACCGCGATCGGAGCCATTGCTGCGGGACATCAGGCTGCCGACGATATCGATGCCGCCATTCGCAAAGCGAACGGTGAACCGGCTTATGAAAAACCGGCACTTGAAAAAATCGATATCCCGCTCATTATCGATGAAGAAACCGTTGAAGCTCCGCAGATGGCAATGCCTGAACTGCATCACGAAACCCGTAAGACGAATTTCGTGGAAGTGGAGCTAGGCTTCAAACGCGAAGACGCTATTAAAGAGGCGTGCCGCTGCCTGCGCTGCGACGCGGCTGTTTAATTTACTCTAAAGGTAATGCAAAAAAAGAGGCTTGCCCTTGTCGGGTAGGCCTCTTTTCTTTGGTCGATTTCTAAAAACAAAGACTGTGGAAGAAGCATCCGAATTGTTGATTAAGACAATTTGAATTTTAAGAATTTGTTTGTGCTTTTCTGCGTTAAGAATCTGTTCAATTTATAGTTTGTTCCTTTCAAGCCTGAAAAATACCCCAGTGCATACAACGTTTCATTCTTCCTGATATCGACTCTGCCGGCACCCTGCAATTTCTTAATGGCCCCCACCTGACACAACGCCTTAAAATATTTCTGGAGGGTGATTTTTTTTATATCTAACGCCTGAAGAATGGCGTTGTAGAAATCCTGGTTTGTGATAAAACAGGCATAGGGATATCTGCCTTGATATTTCGGTTCCTCCAGTTGAAACAAATAGCGGAAAGGTTTTTTGGTTTTGGCGCTTCGGCTATCTTTCTTTTCAAGCTCATTAAGAATTTCACAAACCTTGTATTTTATAATCAACCGCTCCACCCTCGGATCGTCATTCATCCATTTCCGGGCATATCCGAGCTTCTTTCCCCGTAATTGCCGATGATAGACGTTCTCGATATGTTCTTTGTAATTGATTAATACACTGTAAAACGTCGCAATCGCCTGGGACTCCACGTAATCAAGCCATTCGCCCTTCCCTTCGTCCTCGTCATCCGTATTTCTTTCCTGCGTCGCCTGGTCGATCCATGCCCGGAATATGCCGTCAAATTCAGCCTCCAGAGAATCTATTTTTTTATGATCGTCCGCAACGCTTGATGACGTGTCTTGCACCGTTTGTTCATCATCCTTAATCAGGTAATCGATAAATGCGGAAAAATCGGCAAACTCCTTTTGATAGTGCATTTTATATTTATTGTGTGTCGAGGTGACAAATTTTTCATAATTTCCATTCCAGCTCTCGAATAATTCTTTTTGAGTTTCAAAATAATGCCGGAGATTTTGGTCCTGCCGGTTTCCCAGATTTTCTTTTTTTTTGCGGTTATTTTCCATGCCTGCTTATAAACCTCCAAACCAGTATCCGTATAAAATATCGACAACGTTTTTTTTCAATTGTGTTGACCGGTTTAAAAAAAATATTCCTCTTGCACAATCATCTATAAGGACCTTCCATCGGGATGTCAATTCTTTTGAGGTAACTATAAGTTCTTGAACTTATTCATGACTTACGGTTCTTCATATATATCACAAATTATTACCTTTTTTTTGACAAATTTAACAATTGAGCGTATAAGGAATCGTTAAATTTCTGGCAACAACTGCCCTGAGCTCTGCGTGTATAAGCAATGATTCATTCATGCATACATGACAAAGACCGGCAGTAAAATAACATTGTTTCAAAATATTCAGAAAGGAGATGAGATCATGCCACGATGGACGTACAAAACAAACATTATTGATCTGGATCAGGTGATCCCGCCCGACAAAGTCCAATGCGACCTGTCAGGAGACTGCATTGTCACGGATCTTCAGGGAGGAGGCCTTCCGCATTTCAAGGAAATGCTCGACAAGGAAGGCGAAGGCGAATGGGAGCTTGTGCAGTGCCAGTATCACGGAGGCAAACTGCTGTGCATCTGGAAAAAGGAAATTAAAGAAGCCTTTGCCAGTTAATCAATCCGGATTGGTCTGTCATCAGCCCTTCCGTTGAGCGCGCATAACGATAGAGGCTGATCAGGGATGAAGGTGAAAAAAATCCAGTCATGCGGCTTTGATGCGTCGTACGCTGGTTATTTTAATGAATGGAGGTAGTAGTGTCATGGCTTTTAATGCACCAGCCAAAATGGTAGGTCTTGTCGGCAATGCCGGCGTTTACAAATCAAAACTTTCAGTATTTCAATTTCTTATCCGGGGCTTCATGGCAGGAGCCTACATCGCGATCGGCGGTGCGCTGTGCACCGTGTGTTCGACCGGTGTAGCGCCCATCCTTGGCCCCGGCATCGGCAAATTAATCGGGGGTGCGGTGTTCCCCGTCGGATTGATTGCCATCGTTCTCACCGGGATGGAACTTTTTACCGGAGACTGTATGCTCGTCCCCATGGCCGCAATGATGAAACGGTGTACATGGGGTTCGGTTTTCAGAAACTGGTTCTGGGTCTATATCGGAAACGTTGTCGGTTCTTTTTTCTATGCCTATATGATGGCGGTTGGCCCGTTTGTGGACGGCACCGCGGACGGCACGCTGGTCGTCAACGCCTTCGGAATGACGGCGATCAATATTTCCGTGGCCAAGATTCTGACGTACAAGGCCGTCGGGACCGCCGGCCTCTGGTCCTGCTTCATGAAGGCCATCGGTTGTAATTTCCTGGTCAACATCGCAATTTTGCTGGCCATTACGGCGGATGACGTGATCAGCAAGTTTTTCGGAATCTGGTTCCCGATCATGGCCTTCGTTGCCACCGGATTTGAACACTGTGTCGCCAATATGTATTTCCTTCCCACAGGCAAGTTCCTGACGGACTGGTATCCGGCCACCATCGAAAAAGTCGGCGGCCTTTTGGCAGCCAACGGCGGTTTAAGCTGGGGGGACATCTGGTTCTGGAACATCATTCCGGTTACCATCGGCAATATTGTCGGCGGATTTCTTTTCATCGGTGTGGCCTATTTTCTGATGTTCAGAAATGAACTTCCGAAAGACTAGAGGAATCGCAATTGTCACTACCGGCATGGATAACTTTTTTTATCTGCGCGGCGGCCGTATTCATTCACTATATGCAGGTGAGGAATACCCGGTTTTTGCTCTTTGCCATTCCCGCTTTGCTCGCTCTTCTCATTATTCCGATGCTTTTGGCATGGATGAGTCGGAGAACGTTAAATAAAGCGGCTCAAGAAAACGTGTCCAAGGCAAAGTTGTACAAAATCGGCAAAGTGACTCCGGCCATGACGGGACAGGTTGTCAGCATCAAAGGCCATGTCAAAAAAATCAGCTTTCGATGGCTCAACAGGCCGCATTTTCATGTTGAAGACTCAACAGGCCGGATCCGGGTGATTATGTTTACCGCACCCGATGACAATATCCGAGAGGGAGACCCCGTAGACATACTGGGAATTGTAATCAAAAATATTTTCAAACGCGGCACCCCGGCCATATCGGCCGTCAGCGTTAAGAAGAACGAATAGATAACAGACACTTTCAGGAGGTCGTCATGAATTCAAGAGAAATCATCTTTCTAATAGGATTTTTAATTCTGGGCATAACGCCGGTTTTCGCGCAACAGCTTCCCGGCGGAGCAACGGAATTGATCATGCTCGCAGGCATGCTGATTTCCACATCCACAGCTTTTGTTAAATCGTAACATCCGGGCAGAGCGAAGCGGCGGCCGGTCGTCTTCGCTCTGCCCCTCCATGATCTTTCCATAAAACAGGAAATTGCTTACCGGATTTTGGCTAATTTATTTTTGTTAGTGTTTTCATCAATCGACACATCCGTACATGCGCCGATCTCATTGCATCTTTCCATCGGCCGGGTTTGAAGCCGGAATCGTGGCTTCTTATCTCTTCTAAAAAGAACGGCTTGCTTTTTTGCTCAAAAAGAAAGTTTCGAGCCTTATGAATCAATATAATTTTCTAATATTATTCATAACATAAAATCCTTTCCATCCCTCCGAGAAAACACGACTTTGTGTTTGACAAAATAATGTATTGCAGCTATAAGCGGCAGTCAAACTGCTGACTGATAAGTTTTCGAAGTCCAAAGAGAAATTTGTCCCATTGGAAGCCCGTTCAGTCGTATTACAGGCAGCTCAATATAAGAAGAAGTTATAATAAATTTACTAAAGTGAGGTAAGGAATTTATGGCAAATGAAAATTTAGAAAGTAAGAGGTGGTTGATTGCCGGCGCGGCTGTTATCATTCAGTTGTGTCTCGGCACCGTGTACGCATGGTCGGTTTTCAAGAATCCTTTGATGCAGATGCATGGATGGGAAGGCAAATCTGTTCAGTACACGTTTATGCTGTTGATGCTGATCATCGGATTAGCGGCTGCTTTCGGCGGTACCTTGGTTGATAAAAAGGGACCGCGTTTTGTCGCCACCATCGGCGGCATTTTATTCGGTATCGGCACCCTGGTGGCCGGGTACGCAGATCAGGTTGGGAACATTTATTTGCTTTACCTGGGTTTCGGCGTTATCGCCGCTCTGGGTAACGGTTTCGGTTACGTTACGCCGATTGCCACGCTCATTCGCTGGTTCCCGGACAAACGCGGTCTGGTAACCGGTCTTGCCGTGATGGGTTTCGGCGCCGGTGCTTTCTTCATGGGGAAAATTGCTCCCGTGATGATCAAATCCTTCCAGCAGATCGACCCCGCAGGAACCATGATCGCTTCCGGCGTTGCCAACACCTGGTATATCTGGGGTATCATATTCCTGATTCTTGTTACAGGTTCCGCTCAGTTATTTAAAAATCCTCCGGCCGGTTGGCTGCCCAAAGGATTCACACCTGCCGCCACAACCGTGTCCGCGGCGGATTCCTTTACCTTCGGAGAAGCTGTGAAAACCCGTCAGTGGTGGATGCTCTGGGCCATGCTGTGCCTCAACGTTTCCGCAGGGCTTGGCTTGATTTCCCAGCACTCTCCTCTGGCACAGGATATTTACAAAAAAACTTATGGGTTAACGGGAGACCTGACGCCTGAACAAGTTGCGATCGTTGCCGCCGCCGGTGGCGCTGTTGTCGCTTACGCCGCCATCTTCAACGGGCTGGGCCGCTTGTTCTGGGCAAAAATTTCCGATAATATCGGCCGCAAAATGGTATTTCTTATTATGTTTGCCACCCAGGCCGTTTTGTATGTGCTCGTTGCCAAAGGTTTTGTTGCAACATACTGGCTTTTTGTCATCGCTTCCTGTTATCTTTTGGCCTGTTACGGCGGCGGATTCGCCACCATGCCTGCTTTTGCCGCTGACGCTTTCGGTCCCGCTTACATCGGTAAAGTCTACGGGTTTATGTTGACGGCATGGAGCACTGCCGGTATCATCGGCCCTTATGTTTTTGAAGTATTCAAACCTCAGGCGCTCACGATTGCCGCCGGCTTATTGACCCTCGGTTTTGTCATCGCACTGATTTACACCCCTCCGAAGGGCAAAAAAGCCTGATACGTCTTATCTCAAAAGCCCCGTCCGTATTCAACGGACGGGGCTTTTTCACACCTTGCCGCACATTTGCGTCTATCATTATTTTAATTCTGTTGACATTTAACAGGGTATTGTTTATTCCATTACAAGCTTCGCTTGTCCGCTGTCTTCTTTCGCCTGGGCCTCAATGTATTTCCGAATTACGCTCTCATTTATCCCGACCGTTGAAACAAAGTAGCCTATCGACCAAATACCTTCCACTCCCCAATAGACTTTGTCGAGAAATTTAAATCTTTTCCTCATCTTCTGTCCGGTGTTGGCTTTGATTTTACCCACAACCTCACTCACTGAGTATTTCGGTGGTATTGACGCCAAAAAATGTACGTGATCCAAATCCGTGTTCACTTCCAATATTTCTATGTCTGGATGATATTTGCTCACTTCCAATATGAGCTTTTGCAAATATTCGCCAACACCTTCCTTGAATATTTTTCGGCGGTATTTGGTCGAAACCACTATATGATATCTCGTATAATATACCGCATGGGCTTGTTTTTGACATTCCATTCATATAGTATATACGAAGACAGCGGATACTTCCATCCACAGGCTCACGCCTGTGGTATTACGAATGTGGAATAAAATTTTAATTTTCGCATGATAAACTATTATATTAATTCTACGGAAGATTATCACAAAAATGAACTCAACTCGCTTGGGTGGGAATTAACTGTCTGCAATGCGCTTGATCCTATGGACAGTCCCTGCCGAAGGCTTATTGCCTCACAGACATCATTCGGGGAAAATTTATATCGTTTTCTGGAAGAAATCATACCCGTCGACACAATCCGTACGATTCTGGAAATAGGCGGCGGCATGGGTTATCTCATGCGTGATTTCTTGAAATTCAATCCGCGCCTGAAGGCAACAATGATTGATATCTCTCCCTACCTGCTGGGTTGTCAGAAAGACCTGTTACACTCTTTTGAAGTCGATTTTCTTCTGGCCGATATCCTCACGGTGCCACCGACGACATTATCCTCTTTCGACATGGCCGTGATGAATGAAAATCTGGGCGATCTTCCGACACTGGTGACCGGATCAAAAGACGACATCTACCATGGCCCTGCCGCCGGAGTTATCGAAAAAATAGAAGCCTTCAATATAAAATATAACCTGCAGCTGGGAGCCAATCAAAACGAACCCGTCAACATCGGCGCCCTGGAAATGGTGGAAAAACTCTGTCTGGCCGGGATCAAATATATCTATCTGAGCGAGCACAGCTGTGAAGCCGCCGTTCCGGAGAAAATGAAAAATTATCTCTTTTTTCAAACACCCGGCATTCCGGAAATGATTTCCCTGAAAGGACACCGCGAATTCACCATCAAATTTTCCTATTTGCAGAAAATTGCGGAAATGCTAAATTACACCTCGCGGCGCGGACCGTTCGCCGATTTTCTCCCTCTGGATTTCAATGACAGGGTAAAAACGGCATTGCGAATGTTGACGCCGCAAAGCGACAACCAGGAAATTATCAGGCAGTTTGTTTATGATCTTTTTAAATATGAGTATTTAATTCTTATTCGAGGAGACCACAAATGAAGAAGACCGTCATGATTATTTTTCCGGCATTATTTTTCTTGCTGTCTGTTTCCGTCAGTCCCTGCCACGCTTTTCGGTGCGGAAACGGACTCGTCACGACCGGAGACACCAAAAACAAGGTTCAGATGACCTGCGGAAAGCCCTCCGCCAAGGAAAAACGATGTCTGAATAGCTGGACCGGCAAAAAGGCCAAATGCGATAAAAAAGTCGAGGTATGGTACTACAACTGCGGCGACAACGACTTCGTTTACGCTCTGATTTTCGAAGGCAATACATTAACCGGAGAAAACTCTGAAGGCCGGGGCCATGGACCTTCAGAATGCCGGGGACAGTGAACATAGCACTGGTGGCTCCGATCCTGATAGCCGGAATTTAAAAGAGCTGAGCGTTGTTTCGCTTCAAGATGTTTTTCGAATGTACGCCGCTGTTAAGAGAAATCCGCCGGGAAAGCGCCATGATCGTAACGCTTTTATAATGAATAATCATTGACTTGCCTTCATGATTTCTTCTATACTGTCTTTGTGGAAGCAAGTCCTTCTCCCTGATCTCCGAAGGATAACGCATGTACAAATGCAGCCGGCGTGGCGTCAGGTCCCGCATACTTTTGATCCTTAAGGATATCTCAAAAGGATAAACCTATGACAATGGACATGTTGATCGTATTCGGGATCATCCTGCTGGCCGCCCTGCTGTTTGCCTCGGAAAAACTTCGCGTGGATCTTACGGCAATCGTCATCATGGTTCTTCTCATTCTAACCGGCATCATTTCACCCTCCGAAGGCATATCCGGCTTCAGCAATGTGGCCACCATCACGGTTGCCTCCATGTTCATTCTCAGTGCGGCCCTTCAGAAAACCGGTTCGGTCAATTTTCTCGGAACGATTTCTTCCAAAATATTCAGATTTAATTTCTGGGTGGGACTGATCGGCACGATGATCTTTGTAGGCGCCGCATCGGCGTTCATCAATAATACGCCGGTTGTAGCGGTTTTTATTCCCATTATGCTGGGAGTTGCGGCAGACAATCAAATGAGCCCTTCACGGCTTCTGATGCCGATTTCTTTCGCGTCCATGTTCGGCGGCGTGTGCACCCTGATCGGCACATCGACAAATATCATTGTGAGTTCCGTCGCCGTTCAGCATGGATTACCAGCCCTGGGCATGTTTGAATTCACCAAGATGGGACTGGTTTTTTTTGCCGCCGGTCTGGTCTATATGGCGGTTGTGGGGGTCCGGCTGATCCCGTTGAAGAAAACGGAAACGGACCTGACGAAAAAATATCAGATGAATGATTATCTGACGGATATCGTGCTTCTCGGCAACGCCAAATCCATCGGCAAACGCGTCGCCGATTCACCGCTGATCAAAGAGCTGGACATCGACATCCTTGAAGTCATTCGAAACGGACGGCGTCTTCACGTCCCCGTGTCCGATATCGTTCTGATGGAAAACGATCTTTTGCGTGTGCGTTGCGATATCAAGCAGTTGCAAAAGCTCAAAGAGCGGATGGGCATTAAAATGAAATCGGACTGTGAACTCAACGACGAAAATTTCCGCTGCGAAGCCCTCAGCCTGACTGAAGTTGTGGTGGCTCCGAATTCACGTCTCGAGGGGAAGACCATCAAATCCTCGTATTTCCGTAATGTCTTTCACGCAACGGCACTGGCGCTGAGGCACAGGGGACAACTGTTCAACACCGGATTTACCGATACGATTCTCAGAGCGGGCGATGCCATTCTGGTGGAAACGCGCAAAGAAAATTATGAGGCGCTGAAAAACAGCAACGATTTCGTCATCGTCTCGGATATTGAGACGCAGCAATACCGTAAAAGCAAAATCATTCCAGCACTGCTCGTCATTGCCGGCGTGATTGTAACGGCCAGCCTGGGCATTATTCCCATTGTGGTCGGGGCGATGATTGGCGCTATCCTGCTGGTTCTGTCCGGCTGCATCACCCTTGAGGAAGCTTACGATGCAATCGACTGGCAGGTTATTTTTCTGCTCGGCGGAGTTCTATCGCTGGGTATCGCGCTGGAGAAAACAGGAGCGGCCATGTATCTTTCCAATAATTTGATTTATGTTTTGGGAGATCTGGGACCTGTCGCCATTGTAGCAGCGCTTTATCTGCTCACCTCGATTTTGACGGAATTAATGTCGAACAATGCCACAGCCATATTGCTTGCGCCCATTGCCATTGCTGCGGCCAACGGGATCGGGGTTAGCCCCACGCCCTTTCTGATGGCGATCGCCTTCGCGGCCTCGGCAAGTTTCATGACGCCGGTAGGATATCAGACCAACACGATGATCTACGGCGTCGGGCAGTATCGTTTTTCCGACTTCATAAAGGTGGGAACGCCGCTTAACATCATGTTCTGGATTCTGGCGACGCTCTTCATCCCTGTATTTTTTCCTTTTTAGGAGGTGACATGGACGGCATCACGGCTTTGATAAATCAGATTTTGAATGTATTCCGTATTCCTTTATTTCATATGGGTGAGGCTCCGTTTACGTTATGGACGTTTATTTATCTCGTTGCGGCTACGATGATATTAACGCTGGCGGCGTCTGTGTTAAATAAAGTCATTGTTACCCGTCTCCTGACAAAAAGCAACATCGAACGGGGCGTTCGTATCGCCATCGGATCGATCGTTAAATATATTGTACTGGTTGTCGGATTTATCATCATTCTGCAGACCGCCGGGATCAATCTCAGCAGCCTCACCATTCTGATGGGAGCTTTAGGCGTCGGTATCGGTTTCGGTTTACAGAACATCACCAACAATTTCGTCAGCGGCATGATTATTCTGCTGGAACGTCCGATCAAGGTCGGCGATCGCATTGAAGTGGCCAATGTTTCCGGAGATGTGGTGGATATTTCCATGAGGGCGACGACGATCGTCACCAATGATAATATTTCCATCATCGTTCCTAATTCCCAGTTTATTTCCGAAACCGTGATCAACTGGAGTCATACGGATCGGAGTGTCCGCTTTAATTTTCCGATCCATGTTTCATACCGGGAAGACCCTCAGGCGGTCAGAAAACTCCTTCTGGACATCGCATTGAATAACCCCGGCGTGCTCAAAGATCCCCCGCCGGATGTTCTTTTTTCCGAATTCGCCGACAGCGCCATGAGTTTCAATCTGCGCGTCTGGACAAGAGAGTATATCAACCGCCCCGGCGTGCTCAAAAGCCAGCTCTACTATCAAATCGCCGACCGCTTCCGGGAAAAAGGCATCGAGATTCCCTTCCCGCAGCAGGATATCCACATAAAAGAAACAGCGCGGCAATCCTGAAGGCGGCACAATCACCCAAAAATGATACCTGCCTGTCAAGTCCTGATTGTCACCGGATGCACCGGATCGTTATTTTATAATTGAACATCCCCCCGATTTTGAACGCATCCCTGTCTTGATGAACGGGGCAAACATATGCTTTACTGTTTTTCCATTTTGCTTTTTTGTGTTACATGATAAACAGGAATTGACGATATGAGACCTGTCCGGATAATTTTATTATTGATGGTAACGTTATGGCTGATGACAACCGGCTGTTCTGAAAAATTGCCTATTTTATACTCTCCGTTGAAAGATGATTATCAGCTTTCCCCCGGATTTACGGATCGTGAACAGGGGGAAAAACAACTGGATGAATTTTTTGAGGAGGATCAAAGACTTTACAGAAATCTTTCCCGGTTGACGACCGTAATAGACGATGCAGAGGACGATCCGGGCGATGAAGCAGAAATTCACTCCTATCCGGAAGCGCATAACGGAATCCTCGAAGGGTTGACCGCCACAGAATGGTTTACTGCAGGCCGTCAGGCTGCTTCGGACAGGAGATGGGACGACGCCTTAAACGCTTTCAACAAAGCCATTGCCTTAAATCCGGAAAATGAGGAAATCTACTTCCATCGCGGTAATGTGTATGATGCCCTCGGCAATAACAAAAAAGCCGTCTCCAATTTTAATAAAGCCATTAAACTGAACCCGCTGTATGTCGATGCCTATCTAAGCCGCGCCTTTTCCTATAATAATCTTGCTCAGGCCAATCAGGCGCTTGCCGACATAAAAAAAGCCGCCAGACTGGGCAGTCTGCATGCGCAGAAATTTTTAAAAAAAAACAACCTGGCATGGTAAGATTTGTCCATGCGGACATGTGATTTTACGAGTTGTCCGGATTTTGCAAACGGCGTTTGAATAACAACGGCACGGCTCATTCATCCCCGCACGTTATTATTGAATTTACTTGACACACATTTTGAATATAATTATACTTTCGACCGAAAAAGCTAAACGCCTGTGAAAAATTAAACGAAGGGAAATGCTTCCGATAATTTTTTGTGAAATTGGAACAGGTGATTTGTTTTTCAAGCAATATATTTTTATAAATAAATTCGAATCAAAGGAGAACATTATGAGAAAAACCATTATCGCAACGGTGATGATGATGCTATCGGCTTTTTTTATAACCACAGCACAGGCCGATATCCGTCCCGGTTCTTATACCGTTACACCCTTCATCGGGGGATTCATCTTCGAAGGAAATGAATACTACCGGGGATTTGACAATCAGAAAAACGGGAGAAATACTTTAGACGACACCTATGCCGTCGGGGTGCGTGCAGGCTACAATTTCACGGAGAATTTGGGTTTGGAAGGGTTCTTCAGCTACATTCCCACCTCGCGAGATAATTTTATATGCTGTGACCGGAAAAAAGACAATGATCTCGATCTTTATTATTACGGGATCGAGGGGCTTTATCACTTCATGCCTTACGGCCGGTTGGTGCCTTTTGTGGCCGTCGGACTCGGGGGAATTCGCTACGATGCTCCGTCCGGTGAGGATAACGGCAATAAATTTGCCGTTGATTACGGGGCCGGAGTAAAATATTCTGTAACGGATAAAATAGACCTGCGCGCCGATGTCCGGCATGTTCTTCCGCTGAATGAAAGATACAACGATCTTCTCTACAGTTTTGGCGTTACCTTCTCGTTCGGCGGAGCCGAAAAAGGCAAAAAGCTGCTTGATATCAAATTCGATTTCGACAAAACAGATATAAAGGCGGCTTATCATAAAGACATTAATGCCGTGACAAAATTGATGCAGAAATATCCCGACCTCAATATCGTGACCGAGGGACATACGGATAACATCGGCACGCCTGAATACAACAAAAACCTTTCCAATAAACGTGCCGATGCCGTTAAAAAATACATGGTCGAAAAAGGCGGTGTTGCTGCCGGACGGATTGATCCCAAGGGGCTGGGAGAAGGATCCCCCGCCGTATCCAATGATACAGAGGCAGGACGCGCTGAAAATCGTCGCGTGGAAGCGGCCGTGGACTACACCGGCAAAAAGTAGATCAATGGCTTGAACCATTATCAAAAAGCCCCTTCAAATCTTTGGAGGGGCTTTTATTTTAGGCTGGAGGGGGAAGGCAGCTCCGGAGGACATCCTGCGAAAAAGGGAGCGCTGTCATCCTTTTTTCCGGTCTGTCAGTCTTTTTTTACTGACTCTCTTTGATCAGCATTGTTGCGGGATCGAGCAGTAAATCGTTTTGGGCTGAATTTTTCGGTTGGCCTTTGACAGACGTGATATACACCTCATCCCCTTTTGTCGCAAGCTGAACAATGACTTCAAAGAGATCCGCGATATGCAGAAAGGAAAGCGGCAGGCCGTTTTCCTGCGGCGGTTCATGACGATGGGTATGCACGGTAAACCATAAGCCCATGGAGTATTTACCGGCCAGTTCCTTCAACTGCACCAGCTGACCGCGCCCCGCCTCGTCGAATCTGAATCCGTCGATAATGACGGTGTGCGGCTTGAAAATATTCTGTTCCATCAGGTCGGTCAGACGCTCTTCCAGTTTCGGCGCGCTGAATCCTTCCACCTTGAACGTCATGATGAAACGGTAGGGCTGAATTTTATCCCAGTATTCATTCACCTCGGCAATACCGAATTTCTCGGCAATGTCATGAAAAATTTCCTGATACCACAGGTCGACCTTGCTGACGGCATCATTCAGGCTGACGTGCAGAACCGAATGTTCCCGCAGCATCATATTCAAGGCCAATTGCACGAGCAATGCCGTTTTGCCGACGCCGGCATATGCCAGCACGGCCCCAAAACCGCCCGTGGACAGAATATCCTCATTGTCATAACCGAGTTTGACAAGAGGATTCCGGTAAATCATTTCTTTTTTGATCATCACAATGTCCTTATACGTTAAATGAATAATATTTTTTTCCCTTTTCAGGGCAACGCTGATTGTCTGCATGTTCGGCCGATTACTATGCGGCTGTTTTTTTGTTCTGAGCCGCTTCCAGGGCAATTTTTTCCGCAATCGACTGCGGAACCTGCCGGTAAAGAGCAAATTCCATCGTAAATTGGGCTTTCCCTTGTGTTGCCGACCGCAAAACCGTCGAAAATCCAAACATTTCCGCCAAAGGCACCTGTGCTTCAATCACGCACATCACATCTTCATCCTGAGAACCGATGATCATGCCGCGGCGCTGATTCAAAAGCCCCATGACCGATCCCTGAAATTCCGCCGGCGTTTCCACAACGACTTTCATGATCGGCTCATGAATAACCGGTTTCGCCCGGAGATATGCTTCCTTGAAAGCACCGCGCGCCGCCGCCTGGAACGCCATATCCGAAGAATCCACCGCGTGGGAAGCGCCGTCATTGATGACCACCTTCACGCCGGTCACCGGAAATTCCAGTTTCGGCCCCTTGGCCATGCTCTGTTTAAACCCTTTTTCACAGGCAGCAATATATTGGGAAGGAATCGCGCCGCCGAAGATTTTATTTTCAAAAACAAAATCCGTATCGGCAATCGGTTCCAGATAGCCGGCTACCCGTCCGAACTGGCCGGCGCCGCCGGTCTGTTTTTTATGCGTATAATTGAAATCGGCGCGCTGCGTGATGGTTTCACGGTACGCCACACGGGGATTGCCCGTGGAAACATCAGCGCCGTATTCGCGCCGCATTCTTTCCACGTAAATATCCAGGTGCAGTTCGCCCATGCCCTCAATAATCGTGTCGCCGGTTTCATGATCGACATACGTTTTGAATGTCGGATCTTCCTTGGCAAATCGGTTCAGGGCCTTGGCCATCGCCACCTGCGATTTGTTGTCTTTGGGAACAATCGCCAGAGAAATGACCGGTTTGGGAACATACATCGAAATCATGGTTAAATTGACATCCGGCGATGTAAAGGTATCGCCGGAAGAACATTCGATGCCGAATAGTGCGCCGATATAACCCGCTCTTAAAGATTCGACGTCTTCCATCTGATCAGCATGCATACGCACCAGACGTCCTACCTTCACCTTTTTGCCGGTGCGGACATTCACGATGGTCGACCCTTTTGCCAGCGTTCCCTGATAAACCCGGATATACGTCAACTGGCCGTATTGACCGTCTTCCAGTTTGAAGACCAGAGCGACAATCGGTTTTTCCGTATCATTGTTCAGGACGACCGTTTCTTCGTTTTTATCCATATCTATCGCTACGTTTTCTATGTCCGACGGACAGGGCAGAAGATAGGTAACGCCATCGAGCATCGGCTGCACGCCTTTGTTCTTGTAGGCCGATCCCAGGTAAACCGGTGTGATCTCTCTTTGCAGCGTCCCCTTGCGTAAAGCGGAATAGATCAAGTCGGCGCTGACTTCTTTTTCTTCAAGAATCGCTTCCGTCAATTCGTCGGAAAACATCGAAGCCGCATCAATGAGTTCTTCTCGTTTCGCTTTGGCCTCTTCCAGAAGATGAGACGGAATTTCCGCCTCGCGAACCGTTTCCCCGTTATCGCCGTCGAAATAAAGCGCTTTCATACTGACCAGATCAACGACGCCCTGGACATCATTTTCCAGGCCGATGGGAATCTGCATCGCCACGGCATTGTGTCCCAGCTTCGATTTCAACTGGCTCATGACACGGAAGGGATTGGCGCCGCTGCGGTCGCATTTATTAATGAACGCAATACAGGGAACCCTGTACCGTTTCATCTGACGATCAACAGTAATGGACTGCGACTGAACGCCTCCCACAGCGCACAAAACCAGAATAGCGCCGTCCAGAACGCGCAGAGACCGCTCCACCTCGATGGTGAAATCGACGTGACCCGGCGTATCGATGATATTGACTTCGTGGCCTTTCCATTCACAATACGTTGCTGCCGAAGCAATGGTAATGCCGCGCTCCTTTTCAAGGTCCATGGAATCCATTGTGGCGCCGACGCCGTCTTTGCCTTTGACATCGTGAATGGCATGGATTCTTTTCGTGTAATAAAGGATTCTCTCGGTCAGCGTCGTCTTGCCCGAATCGATATGGGCGCTGATGCCGATATTACGAATTTTCTGATCGTCAATTTTCATTAGTTTTTTCCTTCTTTATCACTGTTATAATTCCATTCGCTTCGCTCAGGGATTGTTCGACTTACACGTTTCAGTGCATTTCATTTCTGAAACGTGAGTCTCACAAAAAAACCCCACACTTGTAAGTATCTCTGCAAGATGGGGCATCCACCATAAACAAGCATTTGTGAACTTGGCTTCATACATATTGCAACGCAATATGTCAAGCAGTTATTTAACATATTTAGAACAATAAGAATGCTTGTGTATTATTGTTGAACATGATAATTATCTTTCATGTTTAATTAATTGAATTATAAAGGAGTTTTTGATGTACGAGCAGATATTGCCAAACCTTTATCGGATTATCATACCCCTGCCCAATAGCCCGCTTAAAGATCTGAATTCTTACGTCATTAAAGCCGATAATCGGAATCTGATTATCGATACCGGATTCAACCGCGGTGTCTGTTATGAGGCCATGGAAAATGGCCTGCACGCCTTGGAGATTGATTTATCCAGAACGGATTTCATGCTCACCCATATGCACTCCGACCACACGGGACTGGTGTCCCGGCTGTTTACGGAGACCAGCAAAGTCTATTTCAGCAGGATCGATTCCGAAGTATTCAACGAAAATATCGACTGGCAGGCCATGCTGGATTACGCATTGCATAACGGTTTCGAACTGGAGGAACTCATCCGGGCCGCAGAGAGTCATCCGGGATTTAAATACAGACCGAGGAAAATTCCCGACTTCACCATGCTGGACGACGGCAGCATGATTGAAATCGGCGATTATAAACTCCAATGCATTCTTACACCCGGCCATACCCAAGGTCATATCTGCCTTTACGAAGAAGACAAGCAAATTCTATTTTCCGGAGATCATATTCTTTACGATATTACTCCGCACATCGAGTCTTGGTCATACGAAGTGAATTCTCTGGAAAACTATATGCAGAGCCTCGACAAGGTGAGAAATCTTCCGGTCAAACTTGTTCTGCCCGGACACCGCAACTTCTTTACCGATCTCAAGGGACGAATAGACGAATTGAAGAACCATCACGAAATGAGGACTAAAGAAGTACTTGACGTTTTGGGTAAAAGTACCATGAGTGCCTATGATATTGCTGCAGGCATGACCTGGGATATCAATTGCGAAAGCTGGGAAAAGTTTCCGGTGGCCCAGAAATGGTTTGCCGTCGGGGAAGCCATTGCGCACCTGCTCTACCTGGAAAGCAAAGGCAAAGTAAAAAGACATCCGGGTGAAAAAACAGATTTTTTTTCAGCAATCCGGATGGAATGATTTTTTGTCCGGCTTATTGTATTTTCCGGCGCAGGCCGCTCAGAGCAAACCGCCCTTCCTGTGGTTTTTTCTGTTGATTTTTTCTGCATTCTGAATGTTTTCGGCTGCTAATACGATTGCCCCAGTATTTTCATAATGGTTTCGATCAGCTTTTTGGTCCTGACGGGTTTCGCCATGATGTAATTATCTCCCATTTTATTGCTTTCGCCTTCAACAATTTCGTCATTGGACGCAAGAGCCGTAATATAGAGAATCGGGATATCGGCCGTGGCAGGATGGTCTTTCAATTCAGCGGCAACATCTTCACCCGGAATGTCTGGCATAAACAAATCCAGCAGAATGATGTCCGGCTTTTCTTTTCTGGCAAGTTTTATTCCATCTGCGCCGTTGTTTGCCACAACCACATCGAACAGGCCGGACTGCGTAAGATTTTTTTTGATGAAATAACAAAAATCGACTTCATCATCAATAGCCAGAACTTTGATCTGATTTGTCATATTGTCCCTCCTCGGCAACTACCTTTTTTATCTGCGGCTGAATATTGACATAAAATGTCGTTCCCTTATTCTCCTCACTGGTAACATCAATCGTTCCACTCAAACGCTCGATGATCATGTGAACGATACTAAGCCCCAGACCGGTTCCTTCATTGACGGATTTCGTGGTAAAAAACGGTTCGAATATTTTCGACTGAACATCTTTGGACATTCCCTTTCCGGTGTCCGATATCTCTACAACAATCTTTTTCTCGCCGATTCTGAAAAAATCCGTATAGCGATAACCGGTTTTGTAACCGATTTCCGATATGATTTTCCCGGAGGCGCGAATGGTCAATCTCTTTTCTGTACTCTCCTTCATCGCGTCAATGGCGTTGTTGATAAGATTCAGAAAAACCTGCTCCAGCATGTTATAATCGCCCGCCGCCTCCAGCGATTCGGTTTCATACTCGCGCTTCACAGTGACATGTCCCTTGTGAAGGGCCTGATTGGCCAGCACCAGCGTGTTGTCGAGCAATTGGCAGACCGGAATCTGCGTAATTTTGTATTCCGATTTTCTGGAAAAAGACAGAATGTTGTTTATGATATTGTCGGCGCGGTTTGCCGCTTTATATATTTTTTCGATGGAGCCGTCGATCTGAGGGTCTTGGTGGGCAATATTGTTCTCCAGATAGTCGATCCCCATGTAAATAATTTCAAGAGGATTCCTGATTTCATGGGCAATGCCTGACGCCATGCGCCCCAGAGCGGCCATTTTATCCTGTTGGATCAGCTGGTCCCGCGTTTTGATCAACAGCTCAACCGTATTATTCAATTTTTTTTCTTTTTCAATCCGGTCGGTGATATCTTTCGAGATAACGCAGACATCCAGAACATCACCGGTTGACGGATCCCTGATCGGACCGAGCGTATTGGCAAACCACAAATTATGTTTCTTATTATAGGATTCGTATCGCACCATGTCGTTTTTTTGATACACCGACTGCACGTAATCCAGAAGTTTATCCGCTTCGGATGCATCCTCGGCATTCACCTGCGCAATGGTCAGTCCGGCAAGACGCTTGTCTTCATGATAACCGTAAAACCGGGCAAATATATCATTGGCAAATTTTAACTTTCCGTCGCGATCCACAATACTCATCAGGACATCGGTGGCTTGAACAACCTGTTCATACCTCTGCCGGACTTCATTTATCCGCATGTCCTTGTCTTTTAATCGCGTCGTGATGAGATAGCCGTAAAAAATTGCGATGACGATGATGAATGGAATCTGGATCAGATAAGCGCCGGCTTTTGGACCGGTCAACACCCCCTTCTCATGCAGCAGCCAGAGATAGATGAGACAAAATAAAAATGTATTGATCATCAGATACCCGAAACGCGAGCTCATGGTGGTCAATGAAATAATAAAGAAAAACATCAGATATAAGTCGGATCCGATATATCCGGAAAAATAAATTCCGGCCGGAAGAAGAATACTATCGCATAAGATAAAACCGTAAAAAATTCTGTTATCGTGAAAATATTTTTCCGGGATATACGCGACAATCAGATTGGTCATCAGGTAAACGGCGATGAAGATGTACCCGTAAATTTCCAGTTCTTTGCCCGCTACCGGTGACAGCAGAATAAAATAGGCCGTGGTAATCACAACCATCAGCCGGATAAAAAATATCGTTCTTTTCCTTGGAATCTGTGTCGCCATGAGCTACCCTTGTGATTCAGGCGTTGCTTGATGTTTAAAAATAATACAGGACAAACATTTCTTCATCAAGAAAATTATGATTTTAAAACTATGATTTAACGATGATGTTTCATACGGATCAGCATCCTGACGCCACCGGCTAATCCCGGCGGCTTTGATCATCACCGTTTCTGATCCAGCCATGCGATGACATCCCGGAAGATATCTTCACGATTTATTTCGTTGAGCATCTCGTGACGGCCGTCCTGATAAAACCTCAACACGACATCGCTGATTCCTTCGCGCTTAAACGTGTTGTATACCTGGATCACGCCTCTGGTGTTCGCTCCCACGGGATCTTTCGAACCGGAAAAAAGATAGACCGGCAGATGCTTCGGAATTTTTGCGATATTATCCTTTTTGTTGATATAGGAAAGGCCTTCCAGCATATCGCAAAAAAATCCGGCCGTAAAAACTCCGCCGCACCATGGATCGTTAATGTATTTGTCCACCTCGGCATGGTCCCGGGAAAGCCAGTCGTATTCCGTGCGGTTGGGTTTAAAAGCATGATTGAAAGCGCCAAACGACAATTTGTTCATAATTTCACTTTTCGCTTTTTTGCCGTGAAGCCTGGCATCCATCCTGGCAATGAAAAGCCCCGCCCGACCTGCCACGCCGGGATCACCGCCCGTTCCCGACAGAATAAGGCCGTTGAGTTCCCGTCCGTAAAGCATGGCATAATGCCGGGAAAGAAAAGATCCCATGCTGTGACCGAAGAGAAAGAACGGCTTTTGCGGATAGTCCTTTTTAATAAGGCCGGTCAGCAGGTGCATGTCCTCTACAACTTTTGCCCAGCCGTTTTCGTCGGCAAAATAGCCTCTATTATCCGGCGATCCGGCGGTTCTGCCGTGCCCCCGGTGATCATTGGCGTAAACGGCATATCCCGCTTCGGTCAGGGCGCCGCCAAAACGTTCATAACGTGCGGCATGCTCAGCCATGCCGTGTGCTATCTGCACAGCCCCCTTCACGGCATCCGCGCCGTCAGGCGTCCACTTGTAAACGAACATCTGCATCCCGTCGGTTGTTTTCAAAACAAGGGTCTCTTTTTTCATTTTTCCTCTCCTGCACATCATTATTCAAGGTTAATATCCGCCCACACGATTCCTGACAAAAGCGGCAATGTCCTCCGTGGCCATTATTGCCTCGGGAAGACTGACCACCGAATGAAAAACATGAAACAGATCCTCCCATACGCGGAGCGTGCAGTCCACGCCTGAATTTTCGAGGGAAGCGGCAATACGGAGCGAGTCACTCAGGAGCATTTCGCAGGTTCCTACATGAATAAGCACCGGCGGCAGCCCTCTCAGATCCGCGTATAGAGGAGAAATAAACGGCAAGCGCACATCGGCATGTCCCGCATACAGGCCCGCCATGTAATCAAGACCGGATCGCGTGATCATGGGATCCCTGGCGGCATTTATTTCAATGGACTCGCCGGTCACGGCCAGATCCACCCACGGCGAAACGGCAAATACCGCGGCCGGGAGAGCTTCTTCCCGTTCTTTCAACTTCAGCATCGTCGCAAACGTCAGTCCCCCTCCGGCGGAATCCCCGCCGACAACTATCGATTCCGCAGGCACACCCTGTCGCAAAAGCCAGCAATATGCCGAGAGCGAATCTTCAATCGCGGCAGGATAGGGATTTTCCGGAGCGAGACGGTAGTCAACGGATAATACGCTCAGGCGGGATAACTCGCTCAACAGCCCCGTGAATCCCGCGTGGGTCTGCGGAGAGCCCATGGCATAACCGCCTCCGTGCAAATATAAAATAACCGCCGTATCGTCCGCCGATACAGCCTTTACCCATAATGCCTCCGGTCCTCCGGCATTGACCGGTTCGAATCTGCATCCGGCCGGCGGCAAAGACAAGGACATCATGTCCGCCAGAACCTGCCGACAGAGCTCTATCGGCAACTCGCCGGCGTCGGGCAGTTTCATCATCGACATCAGATTCATGACGTTTTTTGCTTCCTGACTGATCATGGCACATCCTCCCGGACCGATGTCCGTATCATGAAAAAAAATATAACAGACGTATCGCCTTTTTCAATGTCATACGCTATGGTTTATCTGTGGTTTGTTATCCGCCAATCTCAACCGATGGACAGAACCTTTTCCCCTCCGTCAGCCATCGTTTCCGATACCATGAATCTCTATTTGGAATACAGCCAGCGGCTTAAAACGCTTAAAGTATTTTGGATACTGATCGGTTTGGCGATATAATCGTTCATTCCCGCGTTCAGGCATTTTTCCTTGTCGCCACTCATGGCCTGAGCCGTCATGGCAATGATGGGCAGCGATTTGAATTTCTTATTCCGCCGGATTATTTTCGTCGCCTGGTATCCATCCATTTCGGGCATCTGGACATCCATAAGCACCAGGTCAAATTGCTCTTGTCTGATTTTACCCAGGGCGTCCTTTCCGTTTTCGGCAACGACTACTTTCAGCCCCGCCTGCTGAAGAATTTCACGGGCAACCTGCTGATTGATGAAGTTGTCCTCCACGAGCAATATCCGCTTGCCGGCAAGCGCCTCCGTCGCAGGAGCCTTGACCGGATTACGGACCGCGGGGGAGACTTTTTTGATCGTTTGGCCGAAGATGTTCATCATTGCATCCAAAAGATTCGACCGGTGAAATGGTCTTTTGAGGAAATATTTCACGCCCAGTTTTTCAGCAACGGTTTTGGTATCATCCTGAAAGGATGTTGAAACGATCATCACCGCAGGAATCGCGGCCAACGCGGCATTTTTTCTTATCATCCTGACGATTTTTATGCCGTCCTGGGCCGACGTTCCTGATTCGACCAACAGGAGATGAAAGTTGTCTTTCTCTTTCAGAATTTTCAAGGCTTTCGATCCCGACGCGGCGGTGGTAACACTCAAGCCGATACCTTCCAGATAATCCGCGAGAATTTTTTGAGCCGTCGGATTTTTATCAACGATCAGCACCCTTTTATTTTTAAAGGGTGTGCCGGAAAAGCTCGTTTTGCCTCCTTTTTTCTTTTTTCCCGGCTCCAGGGGAATCATGAAAGAAAAAACACTGCCTTTTCCCGCTTCGCTTGTCGCCTCTATGGTTCCTCCCATGAGCTGAACGATCTGTCTGGAAATGGCCAATCCGAGACCGGTCCCGCCGTAGCGTCTCGTGACGGAACTGTCCGCCTGCGTGAACAGTTCGAACAAATCGCCCATTTGTTCTTTTGTCAGACCGATCCCCGTATCTCTGACGGAAAATTTCAAATGGATATAATCCTTTCGTCCTCTTTTGAATCTGGCGCACGCTTCCACGCGGACAACCACTTCGCCTTTCTCCGTAAACTTGACGGCATTGCCGATCAGATTCATCAGCACCTGTTGCAAACGCCAGGGATCACCCTTCAAAAAGAGAGGGACATCCCTGTCGATGTGGAAGAGCAGATCAAGCCTTTTTTGCACGGCATTCGGATACATGATATCGGAAATATGCGTCATGACATCTTCAAGATTGAAATCGAGAATTTCCAGTTTCATTTTGTCCGCTTCGAGTTTGGAATAATCGAGAATATCATTGATGATCACCATCAGTCCCTGTGCCGAAGATTCTATTTTATTCAGATAGTCTTTCTGTTTTTCCGTCAGGCCGGTTTGAAGGGCAAGATTCACCAGACCGATGATGCCGTTCATCGGTGTCCGGATTTCATGGCTCATGTTGGCCAGGAAAGCGCTTTTGGCTCTTGTCGCTTCCTCGGCAATTTCCCTGCCTCTGAGGCTTTCCTCAAGCGATTTTTCCTTGGCTTTGATCTCGGTGACATCCCGGATCATCTCGATGGAACCGAAGCGGTTTCCGTCCTTGTCGAAAAGCGGAGCCGCCACACCCCACAGATGCGCTCCCTGGCCGTCACGCAGTCCGGAAATATATGATTCGGCGTAAATCTTGCTGCCGCGTTCCACATATTTGTATAACGCTTCCATTTTTTTGTCTCTTTTATCCAGAAGATCGATCAGCATGGGCCGCCGCCGGCCGTAAAAGGGTATCGCATATTCATAATGCCCCTTGCCCAGTATGGCGTCCTTTGTAATACCCGTCATTTCTTCGATGGCGCGGTTCCAGGCAATCACTCTGCCGTCGCGGTCAATGACCAATGTTGCGTCAGGAATGAATTCGATGATATCGTTCAACCGCCGGGTCAACGAAAGCAACTCTTCTTCCGCTTTCTTGCGGGCGGTAATGTCCCGGGCGATTCCCTGAATGGCCACCGGTTCTCCGTTGGACATGATGGTTGCTCCCTGAGTTTCCACATAAACAGCGCTTCCGTCTCTATGACGCAACCGAAGTTCCTTTAGACCCTGCTGTACCCCGTATTGATGGATTTCTTCGATAATGTCCAGCGCCACGGGGATCTGATCGTCATCCAGAAGGTTCACGATGGACAACGACGATATTTCATCTCTTGTATAACCGACCAGATCAAGGGCGGCGGAATTTGCATCAAGGAACTGCCCGTCGAAACCGACGACGAAAACAAGATCGATCGATTGCTCAAAAAGGGCGTTATATCTCTCCTCAGTTTCTTTTAATTTATTCTCCGCCTGTTTGCGCTCGGTGATGTCGCGGGAAATGCCGCCGATAACGACATCGCCGTTTTCCAGCAGAACGGGAAATTTGGTTGATTCGTATATTTTATCGTGCAGCCTTTCTTCTACGACAACCGTCGATTTTGTTTGCACGACCCTGGTGTCGTTTTCCCGAAAGTAGTCGGCCGTTTCCGGCGGCATCAGCTGGAAATCGTCCTTTCCGATGATGTCTTGCAGATTCATACCCAGAAGTTCTTCCATGGCCTGGTTTACCAGGATGTAGCGGAATCGGCTGTCTTTAAGATAAACCATGGCAGAAGTGGCATTGATAAATGTGCGATAGCGTTCTTCGCTTTCCCGAAGGGCAATTTCCATGCGCTCCTGATCGCTAACGTCGCGCAGAATCATGCTTGTTTTGAATTTCCCTGCGCTGTCCTGAAAAACGGATGTGCTCACATCCGCCGTAAAGCGTGTTCCGTCTTTCCGGAAATGAAACAGCCGGCCGCTGAATTTACCGGTTCGGGCTCTCTCCGCCAGCAAAACCTCTAGACGGGGATCGGATGTATCCACCAGTCCTGTACGTCCGGATTCCAGGATCTCCTGCTTTGTCCGGCCGAACATCCTGCAGGCCGCCGGGTTGGCATCAATAATCGAACCATCCGGTCGGGTCAGCAAAATGGCGTCCATCGAGTGATCAAACAGCGAGTGATATTTCACTTCATTTTCCCGGATGGCTTCCTCGGCCTGTTTGCGTTCGGTGATATCCCTCCCGACGGCAAGAACCAGTTTTTCGCCGCCGATATCGGTTTTCATCAACTGCATTTCCATCCAGAAATGTGTCCCGTCTTTCCTGCGGGCCAGCCATTCAAATTGTTGCGGCCCTTCCTGAATCGCTTTTTTGATAAGTCTCAGCGCTTTTTCTTCCGTATCCGGTTCCGGATTGCCGCTTCCATCAGCGAAACTACACCTGAGTGCTTCTTCCTTTGAATTGTAGCCGTAAATTCTGATCATTGAATCATTGACATCGATAATTTTTCCGGTTTCTGCATCGTGAATAAAAATGGCTTCCGATGTGGCGTTGAAAATTTCCCGGTATTTTTCCTCGCTCGCCTGCAGCATTTCCTCGGCCTGTTTGCGTTCGGTAATATCCCGGATCACACCTTTGAAACCGACGATATTGCCGGATGAATCCTTGCGCAGCATAATCGAAGCTTCTATGGATATCCGGGAGCCGTCTTTTCTTTTTATCGGCCAGTCATAGCCTTCTGACGGCCGTTCTGTTTTATATACTCGGTTGAACGTTTGATAAACTTTCCGGGTGGTTTCGTCATTTGCCGAAAGGCGGCTGTAATTCATCCCCCTCAATTCGTCCCGGGAAAACCCCGACATCCGGCATACCGAATCGTTGAAGAAGGTAAAATTGCCGGCCAGGTCCACTTCAAAATAGGCTTCGCGAATGGTTTCCAGAATATTGCGGTATTTTTCCTCGCTCCGGCGAAGCTCTTCCTCCGCTTTCTTGCGCTCGGTTCTATCCCGCACGATTCCGCGGAAGGCAATAACCTGACCTGCTGAATCTTTAATGGCCGATACGGAAGTGTCTACATACTTTTTTTGCCTCTCTTTTGTGAATATTTCGTATTCAAAATTATTTTCCGACCCACCTGTTTTGAAGATTTTGTTGTATACATCGAATACTTTCCGGGCGGTCTCTTCATCCATCATTTCCCGGTAGCGCATTTTCAACAATTCTTCTTTCGGATATCCGTCTATCCGGCAGAGCGCATCATTGACAAAGATGAAATCGCCCTTCAGATTAAGCTCGGCGTATCCGTCTTCAATATTCTCGATGATGGCCCGGTACCGTTCCTCGCTCTCTCTCAGCTTGTCTTCAGCAAGTTTCCGGTCGCTGACATCCCGGCAGACAAACACGAACCCGAAGGGATTGCCCTTTTTGTCCCGAATGACATCGCCATTCACCTCAAAGGGAATTATCCTTCCGTCCTTCATAACGATTTTGTATTCATCGGGACCCAGCTTGCGATCAAGCATCAGTGCTGCGTTTTTCATCAGTCTTTCATGGTCGTCGGGAGCCGCAAACAAAACCATGTTCCGGCCTTCAATTTCCTCCCGTTGATAACCGCTTATCCGGAGAGCGCGGTCATTGACGAACAGCACGGTGCCTTCCAGGCTGGTTCGAATAACAACGTCCGGCATGGTATCAACCAGTCTTGCATATAACTCCCTGCTGTTGCGCAACGATTCAAGCGCGGCATCTTTCTGCAACTCCGCCACCCGCTGCCGGTCTCTTATTTTTGCCTCCGCCAGTTCCCGGGTGATTGCCGGACAAAGCCGGGACAGGTTGTTTTTCATCAAATAATCATGGGCTCCCATGCGCATGCACTCGGCGGCGGTTTCCTCGCCGATGGCTCCGGATGTGACGATGATGGGGATATTGAGTTTTGTCTGCTTTAACAGAGCGATGGCCGAAGGCGCACTGAATTTGGGCATTTTATAATCGCAAATGATGATGTCCCATTGCTTTTCCTCGAGGGCCTGCGTCATGGCAGCGGCGGTTTCGATGCGTTCATAGATCGGGGCAAATCCGCCTTTTCTCATATGCCGTATGATCAGCAACACATCATCTTCCGAATCATCGATCATCAATGCCCGCAGTTTCTGCGGACCGCTGAAGTCCGATTCCAGCCCGATTGGTTGCGATATGTTTTTTCCCTTCATGACTTATCCTCTCCTGTGACGTGGTTCACCCTCGTCCATGGGTAAGATTTTTTTGCAAACCGATTTGAATCATTGATTTGCCGGCGTGTTCCGAAACGTTTATGGCCATTTTTTTCTCGCGGATGAAATGAACAAAAAAGATATGGAAAAAACAGGAAAGGGAATAAAAATGATTTGATGTGTCCGGTACCGTATGATATCCCATAATGTATCCGGTGAAAAAAACCGTCAGACATGAATACCCTTTCTATTCATTCCCGGTTATGAAATTTCTGTTACGTGTCATGTTTTAAACAAAAAGCAAGGCCAACCGAATCCGATCCGGCAAAAAGGATCATATATACTTGCGTATTTCGTTCAATAAAGCCTTCAAATCGTAAGGTTTGGCCATGAAAAAATGATGGCCGATCATATTTTTACGGGTTTCTTCTTCTTTTTTGGTCAATAAAGCCGTAAGGAAAATTATGGGGATATTCCTCGTCAGAGGATCGCTTCCCAGAATATTTCCGACATCTCCTCCGCTGATGCCCGGCATGTTGATATCAAGCAGCAAAAGAGCCGGTTTTTCTTTTTTAGCCAGGGATATGGCTTCTTTCCCATTCTGAGCGGTGATGACGAGATAACCTTCTTGCGTCAAATCATTTTCAACCAGTTTGAGAAACACTTTGTCGTCATCTACCACAAGAATCTTCTTACTGTTGTCCACCTGACACCTCCTCCTTGACTTTCTCAAAATCAGTTCTCAATTTTCCAATATGGCTTTTGATAACAGAAATTTCCCGTTTCTCCATTGCCTCCAATTCTATTTCTTTGGCCAGCTTCTGAATTCCGCTTATTCGCAGGTTTCCCGCCGACCCGCTGATCAAGTGCGCTTGCTTGCGCATTTCCTCATAATTTTTACGGGTGACGGTTTTTTTCAGTATTTTTAAAGCGGTTTCGGTCTGCTCAACAAATACGTTTAACAATTCATTAAACATTTCTTCGGAAATGTTTATTTCCCGTAGAGCTCTTTTCTTTTCTATCAGCAAGAAATTCCTCCGGAGAAGATTTTTCAACCAATATGAGACGACGGAGTTACCGGGATGATTTCCCGTTGATGCATCTATCGCTGTATTATAAATTATGGCGTATAATACAATAAAATTAGCGCAGTGTATAGTGTTTCTTTGTTTCTTTTATTTGCCGGAAGATTAAATGGAATCTTTCACCGAACAGCGGGTAAAGAAAAATCCGTTAATCAACAAAAATATTTTACCTGCAGGCATTCTATTTTCCGGACGATGTCAAAAACTGGACGGCCTTTTCCAGACCATCGAGCGTGAGTTCGTACATGGTAAAAACCTGTCGGATCGCCTTGACTGTCGTGCTGTAATACCATTCGTCAGGAGGCATGGGATTCAGCCACACGCTGTGTGGAAAGGTTCGTGCGATGAAGCGCAGCCGCTCAATACTGGTTCCTGACGGTTTGGCGTCAACATAAATGGCGCCGTTGGGATGCATGAGTTCGTACGGAGCCATACTGGCATCCCCTACAATGATCACGCGTGTCTCAGGATCCCAGCGGATGAGTTCGTCCACGTCCTGCGGTTTATAATAGCGCTGCGGATCGGCCCAGACGCGGCTGTAGATGGTGTTATGAAAAAAGAAAATCTTCAAATCCTTGAACTGCGAGCTCGCGTAGTGAAAGAGGGTTTGAACCACTCCGATGTAGGGTTCCATGGACCAGCCGCCGTTATCGATAAGGAGCATGACCTTCAGGCGGTCGGTCAGACGCCGGTCAAAGATGATGTCTATTTCCCCGGCATTGCGCATGGTTTCGTAAATCGTTTTGTCGACATTCACGACATCCTTCGGTCCCGTCGGCATCAGGCGACGAAGCCTTCTGAGCGCTTCGCCGATCTGAGACTGGGTCAGCGGTCCTTCCTGGGAATAATCGCGGTATCGGCGGTCCAGCGCCACTTTGATGGCCGAATGATTTCTGGACTCGCCGCCGACGCGCATGCCTCCCGGATGATAGCCGGAATGTCCTGTCGGCGATGTTCCGCCGGTGCCGATCCATTTATTGCCGCCGTGATGCGCTTCGGTCTGTTCCTTCAGACGCTCGAGAAAATACTGAATGAGTTCTTCCGGCGTCATTTTTTTCAGTTTGTCCTTGTCGATGCCGAGCATATCGGCCAGTTCCTGCGGATTCTGCAGCCATTCCTCCAGCATCGCTCGGGCTACTTCGTTTAATTCCACCGCCGTGGGATCTTCCAGAGAAGCATTTCTGAAGTGGTGGGCGAATATCTGATCATACGTGTCAAAATAGCGTTCACTCTTCACGAGAATCGTTCGCGCAACGGTGTAAAAATCGTCGAGGGAATGAACCAGCCCCTTGCTCATGGCATTCTGCAGGCGCAGAAACGACGTCGGCGTAACCGGAATACCGCGGTCCTTCAGGGTATAAAAGAAATTAACGAACACCGCTTACACCTCAACCGCGCGATTTGATAACCTGCTGGGCGGCTTGCTGTAGATCGGCGCTCTTTTTGAAAAGAACTCCCAGGAATGGCACCCGGCCCTGATAAAGCGTTTTGGGTTTGAAATCCGGATCGCTCTTCAAAGCGCGAATCCAGTTGATGAGCTCCCGCGTCGCCGGTTTTTTCTCAACGCCCCGCAGCTCCCGCAAACGATAAAACGTGCTGATGCAGATTTTCATCAGCTCTTCATCGAGTTTGGGGAAGTGCACGGAAACAATCAGGCGCATCATATCGGGATCGGGAAACGCAATGTGATGAAAATTGCAGCGTCCGAGGAACGGATCGGAAAGATCCTTCTTGGCATTGGATGTAATGACGATCACGGGACGGTTCTTGGCCCGGATGGTTTTGTCGATTTCAATAATATCGAATTGCATCTGATCCAGAACGTCCAGCATATCGTCCTGAAAATCGGTGTCGGCCTTGTCGATTTCATCAATCAGTAAAACGGTTTTTTTGTCGGCGGTGAAGGCCTGGCCGATCTTGCCCATTTTTATATAGGCTTCAATATCGCTGACATCGCGTTTGGAATCGCCGAAGCGGCTGTCGTTCAGACGCGTCAGTGTGTCGTACTGATAAAGCGCCTCAATTAATTTCATGCTCGACTTGACGTTCAAAACGATCAGCGGCATCTGCAGACTCTCGGCAATGGCGTGAGCCAGCATGGTTTTCCCCGTACCCGGTTCGCCCTTGAGCAAGAGGGGCATTTCCAGCGCCATGGAAACATTGACAATTTTTGCCAGTTCATCGTCCAGAATATACTTGGATGCGCCGCCGAACCGGGAATTATTTTTTTCTGAAAGCATGATCTACTCCTGTTGCCCTTGATTTAAAACGCAAAACGTCCGCAAAGGGCTGATGTGAAATTTACAACAATAGATTTTCTATACGATTGTTCCGGAAAATACCAGTCGTTTTTGCCTGAGCGCCGGCCGATGAAATTACTCAGAGTTTGAGGGATGGTCGTCTGTTAAACCACGGGTTGGCTTTCTCCAGTTGAGCCGCCAGCCGAAAGAGCGTGGCTTCGTCGCCGAAAGGAGCAACAAACTGCACGCCGCAGGGCATACCCTGTTCATCCCAGTGCAGAGGAATATTCATCGCCGGCTGACCTGTAAAATTAGCCAGTTGTGTAAAAGGAGTCTTGGCAAGCGTCTTGATGGCGATTTGATTCACCATCCCGGACACTTTCGCGAGAGAACCGAGTTTCAGGACGCTGAATATTTTCATGGCTGCTTCTTCGTAGGACTTCGGCATGAGTTCTCCGATTTTTGCTGCCGGATAGGCAACGGTCGGCGTCAGATATAAATCGTAGTCGAGATGGAATTGTCCCATGACTCTGGCAGCGACATCCCATTCCCGGATGGCCGCCACAAAATCCCCCGCGCTGTAACAGCGGCCTAGTTCACCGAAAAACCACGTGGTGATTTCAAAATCCTTTCGGCCGACTTTCTTTCCCAATACAGCTTCAGCCCATTTAATATCCGCGGCATTTTCTCCAAAATAAAGGATGAAATAGGTATGAGCCAGTTTGACACCGTCAATATCCGGTTTGGCCTCTTCGACGTTATGTCCCAGATTCTCCAGCAGCTTGGCGGTTTTGATCACGGCATCGGCGCAGGATTCGTGCGTGCCGGTGCCCAGCGGAGATTCCGTATTGAAGGCGATTTTCAATGAACCGGGGGGCCGGTTTATTTCTTCGCTGTAGGGTCTTTCCGGCGGTTTGATATCATAAGGCGATCCCGGCTCGTCGCCGAGCGTGGCATCAAGCATCGCGGCGCTGTCGCGCACAGAGCGCGTCAAAACGTGTTCCACCACTGCGCCCTGCCAGAGTCTTCCGTATTTCGGCCCCGTGGGAGTCCGGCCTCTGGTCGGCTTCAATCCCACCAGCCCGCAGTAACAGGCCGGAATGCGAATGGAACCGCCTCCATCGCCGCCTGAGGCGATCGGCACCATACCCGAGGCCACTGCCGCAGCCGATCCGCCGCTGGAACCGCCGCTCGTTCTCTCCGTATTCCACGGATTGCGCGTCGGGCCGAACAGCTCCGGCTCGGTAATGCCCATCAAACCGAATTCGGGCGTATTGGTTTTTCCCAGCGTAATCAGTCCCGCCTTTTTGAAACGTTTGACCAGTTCGCTGTCATAATCCGGGATATAATCTTTATAGGCGCGGCAGCCCCAAGTTAACCGAACACCGGCAAAGGCGCTGATCAAATCCTTCAGCAGAAACGGAACCCCGGCAAACGGACCATCTGCCGTATTTTTTTCTGCGGCATCGCGTCCGAAATCGAACATCGGTGTGACCACGGCATTCAATTCAGGGTTCAATTTCTCAATGCAACGGATCGCTTCTTCGCAAAGCTCCCTCGGCGTTACTTTTTTCTCCCGGACGAGCGCAGCCAGACCTAATCCGTCATATTGATCATATTCAGCAAAACCGGCCATGTTCGGACACCTCCATCATTCCGTCTTTTAATGATTTGTTTATCTCTTAACCGTCTGATCCCGGACAAAAAAACGATGCCGCTTGTTCCTTTGCATTTCAGTATCGGCAAGACCCTATTGCAATTGCAATTTCATTTTCACAATGCCGATTACAAATCTTTTTCCGCCAGGCCTTCGACAAAAGCCAGAACATTTTTCCCTAGGACAGTGTGATTGTAGCCGCCTTCCAGAATACCGAAGCATTCGCCGTTGTTCCGCCGGGCGGCCTCTCTCACCAGTCCGCCCATGTATTGGTAGTCTTCGGTCTTCAGAAGTCCGCCCCAGTCGTCCTCGTGATGGTCGAAACCGGCGGACACGGCAATCATATCGGCATCCGTTTCGGCAAGACCGTTTTGAACCTGTTTTAAATAGTCATTACGATTGGACCCTGTCGGATTAAGAATCGTCACATAATCCTTACCTCCCAGAATATTCACATTTCCGTCACCGAAATGCAGATCGAAATCCAGAATAAACGCTTTTCTGATTTGACCTTCCCGTTTGAGTTTTTCCAGCGCTATCGACATGTTATTAAAATAACAAAATCCCCAGGCGCTGCCGGAAGACGCGTGATGACCGGGAGGACGAATGAGCGCAAAACAGGGTTCCGTCAACCCGATCTGCGCCGCCTTGATCGCGCCGCCGGCGGCCAGCGCGGCAATATCGTAAACGCCTTCGCGCTCGACGGCCCTGACATGATCGGGTGTATGCACGCTGAGAATGTCTTCACGGGATGCCGCCGCCGGTTCGACAAACGTCACTTTGCCGCACAGGATTTTTTCCACCGCCTGAATTCTTCCCAGCGCGGAAGCGGGATCGGAAGAATAAACTTTGTTGTAATCTTCATGGTAAACAACTTTCATCACATCCTCTTTTCCCGGCCTGTTGCATCATTTCTTCCTAAACTATTGGAAACATTTATTGTATTTTCGGCTAGAGATCACACGCTGATAGTTTCCGAAGATTTGTCATCAGCGGACGGGCCGTGGTTCGCTTCTATCAAACGATCATCCCTGGCCGTCATGGCCTTGAAGCCGACACAACGCATTTGCGGATAAGGGGCTGCCCGGAGCATCCGCCATTTTTTACTTTAGTTTTACGATAAATGAAAAACGGCTTTCCATCCAGGGATCCTTCTGCCCGTCAAAAACCTTCTCCGCAAACCGGATATGTCTGTTTTTCCCGATCAGCAAGACCGTCGACGACCTTGTACCGTAAACCGGACTTTCAATAAAAATGGAGGACAACAGTCTTTCCCATTCCAGACCGATTCCCGTGGAGGGAAGTTTTTGATCCGGAGGAATCCGACGGTCGGCCAGCATGGAAAACAATGCGTCTTCCAGAGCATCGCCTTTCTGCATCAGCGCGGTCTTGAGCATCCGTTTGCTTCTGGATACTTTCGGCCAGGGCGAATTCAAAAGATGATTGCTTAACCCATAGATGCCGGGTTTCAGCTTTTGCGCTTTTCCGCGACTGGAAAAAACAAATACATCCCGTTTATCGCCAAGAAGCAGATTAAACCCGTTGTAGTTAAAAATATCCGAGGCAATCTTTTTCAGGTAGTTTCCCGGATCTTTATTCCCGTTGAGGTAGCTGCTGACAAGCAGGCCGCGTGACAGTGCATTGCTTTTTAAGGAGGACGGGTCGCGATAATTCGTGACGGCAGCGAATCGCCCGTCTTTCGTTATGCCCAGCCACGTTCCGCCGCTTTTCAGATCGCGGCCGGCCAGCATCCGCGGATGATCTTTCCAGAAGCCCGCCGGCGATGACGGCCTTTCATAAAATTCATCGCGGTTGGCGGCCAGAACCAGCCTGTATGACGGATGCACATTATAGGCAAAAACGATCAGACACATGGGGTTTCATACCATCCGGAAGTCATGTCATGATTTCTTTTAATCGGGCGACGATTCTGCTCAGCGTATCTCCCGCCGGTGCATTGATGAATACGTCGGCGATATCGTTCTGTCCCGTCTGTCCCATATTCACAATGACGATCTTCGCCCCGGATTGTTTGGCATACAGCGGCATGTACGCCGCCGGATAAACCACCAGGGAAGAGCCGATCACCATGAACAAATCGCATTTTTCGGATTCCTGCTCGGCCATCCTCAACGTATCCGGGGGCAGCATTTCACCGAAAAAAACAACTCCCGGTTTGAGCAACCCCGCACATTTTTCGCAGATCGGAAAATGATCCGGTGAGGGATGCTTCTGCCTCATCATTTCCAGATCGTAGCGTTCAGCGCAGTCCAGGCAGACCAGCCACTGCATATTGCCGTGCAGTTCATGAACCTTTTTCGGGTCATTCCCCGCCCGCTGGTGCAGATTGTCAATATTCTGCGTAATGATTGAACTTAACTTGTTCATCCTTTCCAATTCGGCAATCGCCAGATGCGCCCTGTTGGGTTGGGACGTGGTCATCAATCCGCCTTCCACCAGGTAGTACCAGACCTTTTTGCGCGTCTCGCCGGAACGCAAGTACCGGTCGATCGTGAAATCTTCGGGATCAACCTTCGTCCAGAGACCGTCGGGCCCTCTGAAATCCGGAATACCCGATTCCGTGCTGATGCCCGCTCCGGTAAAAATGACGGTTTTTTTCGATGCCGCGATCATTGCCGCGACCAGATTAATTTTTTCTTCCATGAACTTTTGCTGCCACCTTTGTTACAAATTCTGTTGATTCTTTTTTACCGCGCGTCCGGATAACCGCACGAATATCTTTCAATGCTTTTTCATAGATGTTCAGCATTTTAATGGTTTGAGAATTTCCCCGGATAATATCCAGATAGAGTTCGGGACTTTCCGTAAATACTTTTCGGATAATTTCCATTTTGATGCGAAAAATCGGCGTGGAAAATTTGTCGATGTCCGCAAAAGCCATTCCCGTCCTGGCAATAGCCAGCCCCAATACCATGGTATCGAGATGGTTGAGCGCCTGAACAACGGCCATCATGCGGTCATGTTTTTCGGGCGTTGATTCCCGGACGGCCATCTTGCTTCTTTTAAAAACGCCTTTCAGCCAGCCGAGCCATTTTTTTCCGCGCGCCGGACACAGGATTACGTTTTGTCCGGATACGTCTTTTAACTGCGGACCGAAAAGCGGATGACAGCCGATGACTTCCGCCTGCGACGTTTTCAGCATCCGCGTCACCGGTTCTTTTTTCAGCGATGTCAAATCCATCAGAAGCTGATCCTTTGTCAGTTGCGGGCCGACCTGTCCGATGACTTCAGGCGTGGCGGAAATGGGCACAGCGACAACAACCACATCGCAGACCCCGGCTAAATCGTTTATGTGCAACCGGGTTTTTCTGCCGCAGACATAAACCCGGCAGCCTTCTTTTTTCAGCAGGTCGGCAAACCACTTTCCCATGCCGTTGGTGCCGCCGATAATGCCCACGTTAATTTTTTTCATGATTGGATCGCTCTCTGTCTGAGGAAGTGATCGGCCACGACAATATTCACCATGGCTTCGCACACCGGCACAATACGGGGAAGAACGCAGATATCGTGCCTTCCCTGAATTTCAATGAACCGGGGTTTGCCTTTGCTGTCAATGGTGCGCTGCGGTTTCGCAATGGACGGAATAGGTTTACAATAAGCCCGCAGGACGATATGTTCTCCGTTCGTGATGCCCGCAAGAATTCCTCCCGCATGATTGGTTTTAAATCCTCCGGGCATTATTTCATCGTTGGTTTGAGAGCCCTGCAAACCGGCCATGGAGAATCCGTCACCCACTTCGACCGCTTTCACCGATCCGATGCTCATCAGGGCCTTGGCCAGATCGGCATCCATTTTGTCGAAAACCGGTTCGCCCAGCCCTCCGGGACAACCGCGGACGATAATTTCCACTATCCCGCCCAGGGAATCTCCTTTTTTACGGACGGCCGTAATTTTTCTTTCCATCCTGGCTGCCGCCTGTAGATCCGGACAAAAAAGAGCGTTTTCCTGCACGGCCGTTCTCAGCTTTTTTTCTGCGGCCATTCTGCCGCGGTCAATCGCGATGGAACCGATTGCCTTGGTATAGGCGATGACGTCGATACCGACCCGATCAAGTATCTTTGCTGCAATTGCTCCGGCGGCAACACGGGCGGCTGTTTCTCTGCCGGAAGCCCGTCCGCCGCCTCGCCAGTCGCGGATTCCGTATTTTTGCAAATAGGTAAAATCCCCCTGGCCGGGGCGGAAAACATTCTTCAATGCATCATAGGAAGAAGATTGCGCGTCAGCATTCCTGATGATGAGGGAGATCGGCGTACCGATCGTTTTACCCTCAAAAACGCCGGAGAGGATTTCCACGAGATCCCCCTCTTTTCGTGTAGTAGAGGCTACGGAGGCGGAAGGCTTTCGTCTGTCGAGAGCCTGCTGAATATCGGATTCCGTCAAGGGAATTCCCGGAAGACAGCCGTCCACGACGGCTCCCAGAGCCCTGCCGTGTGATTCTCCCCAGGTTGTGACGCGAAAAACGCTGCCTGTCGTATTGCCGGACATTTTTTTCCTTTTTATTTTTTAATGACGGTTATTTTAGCCAAATTTCCCGATTTAAGCAAATACTGATAGATTTCTTCCGTAATCTGCTCGGGGGTTTTGCTCAGCGTATCCACAACATAATCCGCGGATCGCTCATACAGGGGAAATCTTTTTCTCATGGTGTCGATCGTCTCCTGAACAATGTTGCCGGATGTAAGCGGCGGACGCGTTGCTTCGTTTTGCGCATCCTGTTTTAACCGTTCCACAATGTCGCGCAGCGGAGCGTTGAGCCAGACCATGACACTGGCCTGTTTCAGCAGATCAACGTTCTGTTTCAATAGATCAACATTTTCTCTGAAGAGAACCACGCCGCCTCCGGTTGCAATAACACAATCTTCTTTCTTGACAAGCGATTTGATGATGTCTCTTTCTTTTGACCGGAAATACTCCCATCCGTGAAGAGCGACGATTTCCTTAACCGGCATATCCATGCTTTCTTCGATCATGGCATCGGTATCCCGGAAATCAACATTAAGCCGGGCAGCCAGCATCTTGCCGACGGTGGACTTGCCGGTCGCCCTGTAACCGATTAAAACAACCTTCATAAACGACGCAGCTCCTCCCAGAACGAGGGGAATGATTTATCAACGCACTTTTTATCGCGGATGTCAATCCCGGGAACAACAAGACCGGCTATCGCAAAGCTCATGGCCATGCGATGATCGTTATAGGTTTCGATTTTTGCCGGCCGCATGCGTCCGCCCTTTATGACAAGGCCGTCCGGAATTTCGCGGGCATCAATACCGGCCCGCCTAAGCTCGGTTGCGACAGCCGCCAGGCGATTGCTCTCTTTGATTCTCAGATGCGCGACATTGTTGATAACGGTCTGTCCCTCGCGAAAGGCGGACAAGACCGCCAGGGTCGGAACCATGTCCGGCATATCGCCGAAGTCGAAGACCCTATCGCCTTTCAACAGTGTTCCCCCGGTGACATCCACTCCGTTTGTGGTCGACCGGAACCGGCAGCCCAGTTTTTCCAGAACATCCAGCAGCCGGATGTCTCCCTGCCTGCTTTCCCGGCTGATTCCCTCAACCCGGATTGTTGTCTTGAGCAGGGCCGCCGCCAGAAAAAAATACGACGCGCTCGACGCATCTCCTTCGACAACATATCTGCGTCCCCGATAAGGCTCTCCGGCATTGACACGATAGGCAAATCGCTCCGGTTTGCTGATGGTCACGCCAAAATCCTCCATAACAGCAATCGTCAGGTCAATATAGGGAGCTGAAACAACGCCGCCTTCCAGGCTCAGCTCTATTCCCCGGTCTGTATAGGGGGCGCATAAAAGAAGCGCTGACACGTATTGAGAACTTTCTATGTCACGCAGTGTTATTTTTCCCCCGGCGAGACCGCCGGCATTGATCGTGACCGGCGGGCAATGATGATGTGTCCGAATATCGACGCCCATGTCCCTCAGGGCATCCCCGAGCGCACCCACCGGTCTTTCGCAGAGCCTTTTTTCGCCGGTCAGAACATATTGGCCTTTTCCGAGACAGACCAGGGCCGTCAGGAACCTCAGGGCAGTGCCGTTGTTGCCCAGAAACAGGTCCCTGCCGCTGTTTTCAATTTTGCCGGCCGTGCCGGTCACCTGAAAACCATCCGGCGCGTCGACAATTTTTGCGCCCAGTTCCCGCAACGCACCGATCATGTAAAGGGTATCCTCAGAAACAAGCAGATTGCTGATCATGGAATCCCCCTGCGCCAGCGTTGCCGCAACCAGCGCCCGCTGGCTCAAGCTTTTTGATCCCGGAACGCGGACCGTCACAGCCGGGTCCGGGCAACGGATAGGATTATCGTCCACCTTTGCTCAGCCTTTCCAGAATGATTTTTTTCATAACCGCATGCGGCGGTTCCTTGCCGGTCCATAACCGGAATTGCTCAGCGCCTTGATTAACAAACATTTCCACACCCGTTACAATGCGGCAACCCTGCTTTTCGGCATCCCTCAGCAATTTTGTTTTAATCGGATTATAGATCACATCCATGACGCAGTCGTAATCCGACAATACGGCGGCGCTGACCGGCGATTGATTTCCCCGGGGATACATTCCCACGGGCGTTGTGTTGATCAGTACATCCCCCCTGATGCGGCCGATCTCGGAAAGCGGATAAAAAGCACACTGCATTTTTTCGGCAAGCATTTTCCCTTTTTTGGGGGTACGATTCACAATAACCGGACATCCACCCTCTTTCAGGATGCCGTAAGCCGCCGCCCGAGCGGTTCCGCCTGCGCCGACGATTACAATGGTTTTATGTCTGATCGTCATTGCCTTTTTAAGCGTCAAAATCAATCCGGCCCAATCCGTGTTATGTCCGATCAGACGGCCGTTTTCATTGACAATCGTATTCACCGCTCCGATCTCCAACGCATCCGCATCAATATCATCCAAATATTCCATCACGGCAACCTTGAAAGGAATGGTCACACTGGCGCCGTGAATATTCATCGCTCTCAACCCGTCCATTGCACCGCCGATATCCTGAACGCAAAAAGCGACATATTGTTCCGCAAGACCCGTTTTTTTCAGGGCTGCATCATGCATCACGGGAGACAGGCTCTGCTCGACCGGATTGCCCAGTAAAACGTAATGGCGGGGTAAAGACGCATGCGGAGATGACGCTGAGGACTGAGGGGCTCTGTTCTTGCCTTTAAACCATTTTTGAATCCGGTTCATCTCGTGAACGGTAAACTGGCCGGGGGCCGAGCGCCCGGTTCGGTCCAGTGCAGCAAAGCTCAGAAAGTTACCCATCAGAGGCGCCACCGCGCGGCTGATGCCGCCTTTCTCGCCCATGCACAGCGAAATGATTTTTTGAGATTTCCTGCGCGCATAGGCAATAAGATTTAATATGATAAGATTATCCTCTTCGGATCTCGCCGTTGTCACAATTTTCACAACTGCCGGCTTATACGCGGCACACCGATGAAATATTTTTTTCAATGTTGCAAGATCCGGGGTGTCTTTCAGATGATGATAGGAAATTATCATCTTGGTTTGCGAACCTTTTTCCGCACACAACGCTTGCAGTTGCCGGATAGCCTGTGTTCCTTCGGCCAGCTCAATGTCAATATAATCCGCACCCCGTTCGACGGCCTCCTTCAGCAGCGCTATTTTATACCTCGTTTTGCTGCAGGCGTTTCGACGCCGCGGCCATCTTCCGACAAAAGCCGCCTCTTCTTTTTTCCGGCTGGTGACAATAATCTTTACTGCAGCAGACTCGGCACGAACGGCTGAAATCAATTCGGCAAGGCCGATATTGCCGATCAGATCCATTCTCAGTTCCAGAAAGTCGGCCAGCTGGCAGCTTCGTTCTATGGCATGCAAAGCCTCTTTGGGGTTGTCGGAGGTAATGGGAATACAAATCATAGCGCATCCTCGCTTTTGGGATAGGACCCCAGAATCTTCATAAAAGACGTTTTGTTCTGCAGCTCTCGAAGACAACCCTGCACACGCCTGTCATCTGCATGGCCGATCATATCCACAAAGAAACTGTACTCCCATAATTTATCCTTCACGGGATGCGATTCAATCTTCGCCAGATTGATTTTCCGACGGGCAAAGGCGGACAGCGCGGCATGCAGCGCCCCCGGAGAATGCGGTGTGGCAAAAATCAGGGATGTTTTATCATTGCCGGTCGGATCGTTCGCACCCTGACCGATTACGAGAAAACGCGTCATGTTGGAGGGATTATCCTCGATGCCTTCGGCCAGTAGATTCACGCCGTATATCTTTGCGGCAAGCGAACTCCCGATAGCGGCTTCATGCTTCTTTCCCCGGATCATCTGTACAGCGGCTGCCGTGCTTTCCGTTTCGCATACCACGCAGTTGGGAAGATTTGTTCTAACCCACACCTGGCACTGGGCCAACGCCTGCGGATGTGAATAAATTCTTTTGACCTCTTTCATGTTTTTGGCCAACGACATAAGACACTGACGGATTCGCAGATATATCTCCGCCCTGATTTTCATCGGCGTTATCATCAGCCTGTCCAGGGTCACGTTGACCGATCCTTCCAGCGAATTTTCCACGGGCACGACACCCCAGTCAATGGCACCCTTTTCCACCTCGTCAAAAACGCGGAATATTCCCGTCTGTGGAAAGAAGAGACTCGATTCACCGAAATGCAGGCGCGACGCCAGATGGGAAAAGGACGCCTCGGGTCCCAGAAAGGCAATCGTCATCGGCTTCTGCAAATCACGCGAGGCCGATATAATTTCCCTGAAAATCGCCGACACCGCCCCGGACGCAAGCGGTCCGGCATTGAGGTCCCGTAAATATCCGTGGACCTTCGCCTCCTGGGCCGGATCGTACACCTGCATCCCCCCCTGCCCCTTCATTTTGCCGATCTGAACGGATATCTGCGCCCGCTCGTTCAAAAGTCGGACAATCTCCTTATCCTTGTCTTTTATTTTTTTTCGCAAGTTTTCCAGCAGGTGCGGTTTCATGATTTCATATCCTCGATCACGTCGGCAATCATTTTCTGCTCGATATTGCCATGAATAAAGGGCAACCCTATTTTTTTCAGCAGCACAAAATGAATCGCGGCTCCTTTTCTCTTTTTATCCATCTTCAATTGTGCCACAATTTTTCCGCCGGACAGCGTTTTCGGTATTCTCGTGGGAAGGCCCGCCTGATCAATAAGGGTTTCGATACGGCCGGCCTCGTTGTTTTTCAGATAACCCATCCTGGCGGAAAGTCGCGCGGCCGCCACCATCCCAATCGCCACGCCTTCTCCATGGGTAATCGCATACCCGGAAACGGCTTCCAGCGAATGACCGATCGTATGGCCGAAATTTAAAATACGACGCACGCCCCCTTCTTTTTCATCAATTTCCACAATTGATTTTTTGATCTGACAACATTTTTCGACGACACCGAGCAGTATTTTGGGGTCCTTGGATTTGACCGCCGTCATGATGTCTTCCAGGCTGGCGAACATTTTTTCATCATCAATCACCCCGTATTTTATAATTTCCGCCAGCCCGTTGTTGAATTCTTTTGGAGGCAGCGTATTGAGAAAATGCAGGCTCGTCATGACCGCCTGCGGCTGATAAAAAGTCCCCGCCAGATTTTTTCCGCAAGGAAGGTCCACGCCGGTTTTACCGCCTATACTGCTGTCCACCTGCGCAACCAGCGTTGTCGGAATCTGGATATACGGTACGCAACGCATATAGATCGAGGCAACGAAACCGGCAATATCTCCGACAACGCCGCCGCCCAGAGCAATCAGACATGTCTCCCGGTCAGCGCCGGAGACCGCTAATGTTTCGGCAATGTCAACAACCGTTTTGATGGTTTTTGAGGACTCTCCCGCAGGAAAATCAATCAACGACGCGTTGAGGCCGATCTCTTTTAGCGCCGTCAGAAATTTTTTACCGTAAAGTTCCCCGACAATATTGTCCGTAATGACCGCATAACGTGCCGCCTTATGGTTTTTGGCGATCAGCAGCGACAGACGATCCGATATGTCTTTTCCGATACGGATTTCGTAAGAGGAGGATGATTTTCTGTCCAGGTTAACTTTTATCGATCTCATGATGTCTTCCCTTCACTATAAAATGTTCTTCTAGTGTTTCATGATTGCGGTAATGGCCCGTATTTCGTCCATCATCTGATAGAACTTTTCCGGTTTAAGTGACTGAGCGCCGTCGGAAACTGCTTTCTCGGGCTCCGGATGAACTTCAACGATAATGCCGTCCGCACCCACAGCAACCGCTGCCCGCGACAGGGGAATGACGTATTTCCAGTTCCCGGCGGCATGACTGGGGTCGATGATGACCGGCAGATGGGTTAATCCTTTCAAAACAGGTATGGCACTGATATCCAGCGTATTTCTCGTGGCCGTTTCAAACGTCCGGATACCGCGTTCACACAGAATCACATTGGGATTGCCTTCGGAGAGTATGTATTCCGCCGACATCAGCAACTCTTCAATCGTGGTCATCATACCCCGCTTCAACAGCACCGGTTTTCGCGAATGACCGACTTTTTTTAACAGGGCGAAATTCTGCACATTGCGGGCGCCGATCTGCAGCATATCGGCGTAAGATTCCACCAGATCGACATCCGCCGGATTGACGACCTCTGTCACCGTCGGCAAACCGGCCTGAGTGCCGACCTTGTTCAAGACCTTCAGGCCCTCTTCCTCCATCCCCTGAAAGCTGTAAGGCGACGTGCGAGGCTTATAGGCACCGCCTCTCAGAATCTGCGCACCGCCTTTTTTGACGACATAGGCCGACTCCAGCAACTGTTCTTCACTTTCAATCGCGCAGGGTCCGGCCATGACCACAAATTCCGGACCACCGACGGTCACCTCTCCTACCGTCACCTCCGTATTACCATCATGCGATTCCCGACTGGCCAGTTTGTAGGGTTTCAAAATGGGCATGGTCTTTTCCACACCAGGCAGGGATTCCGCAAATTTCAGAATATCCTTACCCCGATTGTCACCCACCGCTCCGATGATCGCCCTTTCCACCCCGATGGAAGGATGGGCCTTGTATCCGACGGATTCAATCCAGTGAATCACATCTTCAATCTGTTTTTCGGTCGCATGACTTTTCATGACGATAATCATATTGCCTCCTTTGAAATTAAAAAGCCAGGGGTCTGCACGCCCTGGCTTTCTAAAAAAAAGCCATGAGCGCTTTCGATCCGCCCATGGCTGTTTTGGTTTACTGAACCTTAACGAGTCCTCCTCAGCGACGGGCAGACCGATATAAAATAGGTATAAAACCAGTAACCGCAAACATTCATATTTACATTCTGTTTTCTGTCCATCGTGAGATTCCTGTCTTTGTTTGTACGCTTTCTAATGAACCTGACACTATTTGTCAAGCCTTTTTTTATTGCATGATCGTCGTGATGAAAAAAGGGAGGGGCGTCTTACTGCGGCAGGCCATCCTTCCGATCAGGTTTCAAGCCTGCATTGTCATGAAGAAGAAATATAAAGGAGCCCCGAAAAGTGATCCCCGGGGCTCTTTTATGTTGAAACGATTTATAATCCTTCTTTACTTTTCGATGATATAATCAACCGCAGCTTCCACGCGACGGTTTTTCGCACGCCCATCGGCCGTATCGTTTGTATCGACGGGTCTCTCATCGCCAAAGCCTTTTGCCTCGATCCGGGCGGCATCGACACCGCCTTTTTCGACCATGTATTTTTTAACAGTTTCGGCGCGTTTTTGAGAGAGCTTCTTATTATATTCAGCCTTTCCCACATTATCCGTATGTCCTTCGATGACCACATTCAATTCCGGATAATCTTTCATCACTTCAACCAGCGCATCGATGTCTTTATAATAACCGTCCTGAATGGTTGCTTTATCAAAATCAAATTTGACATCCAGGGTCTGTCTTCCCTTCTCAATGATAACCGGCTTGGCAACCGGAGCAGGTGGCGGAGGAGGAGGCAGGGGCTCTTCAACCTTTGTTTCTACAATCTTTTTCTCGCCGCCAAAGGCGAAGGTGAGGCCGACCGAGTAAAGCAGGTTGTTGTATCGCTCGTTAAATGGAATGATATGACGGACATCGGCTCTCAATGCAATATTGTCCGTAACAAAATATTTGAAGCCGGCTCCGTAATCGAGAGCAAATTTATCCCGGTTATCCGGATCCTCGGGAAGCGCATCATAATGAATACCACCTACCCCTACAGCAAAAAAGGGAACAAAGCGGCTTTCGGGCATAAAATGATAAAGCCCTTCCAGACCGTATCCGAAGAGTTCCATTTCATTGTCGTCATTCCAGTCTTTGTTATTGGTCGGAACATAATTAAAAAATGCTTCCACACCGATATTTTTTGTAAAATTGTAACCGGCGCGCAAACCGGCAGCGTAGGTGTCTTCATTATTATCATATTCATTACCTTCAAAGACATAGCCTCCGATGAAAGGGGTTACTGAAAAAGAACCTGCCTTAACTTCAGCCTGCGCCACTGTGGCAAAAGCCAACAGCACCAAGATCCAAACAAACGATAGTGCTTTTTTCATAACGTCCTCCTTAAATATTGATCATAAAGATCATTAGACTGTGAAAACGATTTTTATTCCACCTGATTACGATATTCTTGATAACGCTTACTCCCCGACATTGTTTTTATGAAAGTATAATTATTTCATATATGTAAGTCAAGCGAATTCAGGCTTCAACATCCGCAAGACACAACGCGCCTCATCCTGTAATGTCACTAGATCTCTGCTTTCCGAACAGATTTTTTTCACTGCCGCGCCGCGGCATCCTCATTTAACCTTTTCGCGGCCTCTTCGGCAATCTTGTTGGCCCGGTCGGCCGCGTCGGAAGCCTGATGCGCTTTTTCAATGGCCGGCTTCGCCTGATCGGCGCCTTGCATCATCACCGTTGCCGTCGGGGCGGCGAAATATTTTGACCATAGAAAACCGGCGGCAATCAGCAACGCAATGATTACGATAACAACCCAGGACGCAATGCCTTTTTCATCTCTCATGTTGAGCCTCCTTTTCTACAGGTTAACGAACGGAATATTGTCTAACCTCAACAAACGGCGACACAACACATTCATCAAAACCCGTGCCGAATTCAATCTACACGAATCACGACCGCGTCGCCCTGAGCCAGTCCGCCGCATATGCCGCAGATGCCGTAACCGCCGCCACGGCGTCTGAGTTCATACATCATGGTCATCAGAATTCTTCCGCCGCTGGCGCCCACCGGATGACCGATGGCAATGGCTCCGCCGTTCGGATTGGTTTTCTTCAGCAACTCGCGCCACTTGGCTTCATCACCACCGGCCAGCATTTTTGTTGAAACCAGGGTAACGGCGGCAAAGGCTTCATTAATTTCGATAACGCTCATGTCGTCGATGCAAAGCGATGCGCGCTTGAGCGCCTGAGAGATGACTTTTGCCGGAAGTTCCGCCATCCGTCTGGGCTCGCCCGCACCGCTGGCCACAGCCACAATCGTTGCCAGCGGTCTGATACCGAGCTTTTCCGCTTTTGATCGACGCATGATAATGACCGCCGTCGCTCCGGCATCCAACCCCGGAGCATTGCCCGCCGTCACCGTGGGGCTGCCGTAAATGGTTTTTAACCTGGCCAATGCTTCCAGGGTGGTGTCGGGACGGGGAAGTTCGTCTTTACCGAAAATTACCGGCGTTCCTTTTTTTGCCGGCAACTCCACGCTGACCAGTTCATCATAGAAAAGCCCCGCCTTGTCCGCCGCATCCCATTTCTGATGCGACCCCAGCGCCCAGGCATCCTGTTCCTCCCGCGAAATACCGTGTTCGATGGCAATCTCGCCCGCATCGCGTCCCAGCGGCGTGTATTCGCGGTAGGTAATGGGATTCAGGTAATCCTGTACCAGAAGCGGCTTCATCCCCGAATCCCAGCGATGGCCGTTGATCAAAAGAGGTGTATTGCTCATGTTCTCAGCGCCCACAGCCATGCAGGCGTCCGCCTCATTTAATAAAATGGCGCGGCGGCCCAACTGCACCGCGCAAAGGGACGAACAACAGGCCCGATCCAAGGTAAGCGATACGAGCGTGCTGGGCAGGCCCGCGCGCAGAATGGCTTGCCGCGCATTGACGTTGTCGTAGAGGGCAGCCTCGGCCTGATCGCACATGCCGTAATAAACCTCGTCCAAATCCTCACCGGTCATCCCCGCGCGCTTGAGGCTTTCGTTGATGACAATCACACCCAGATCGGTGCTGTGAATTTCTTTGAGCGCGCCGCCGAATTTACTGAAAGGCGTGCGCACCGCACTGACAATGACCACGTCGTTTTGATTGTTCATAAAACCTCCAGAGTATTCCGAGCTGTATGATCATGTTCTCATGGTGAACATGATATCATGTTTTTCGATTTACACGTTGTCATAAAGAGCGCGGAGTCTCTCACCGTACTTTTCCATGACATTGCGGCGTTTGAGTTTCAGGGTTTGCGTCAGCATGCCGTTATCCACGGAAAAGTCCTCCGTGATATAAAGGAACTTCTGAGGAATTTCATATCCGCCGAAAGACTTGCGCAAATGGTCGGTGATCTGTTTGGAGATAAAATCGGTGCACTCCTTATTGGCAATGGTTTCGTCCGGTGTGCCCTGCGCCCACCGGGACGTTTGCGAATCGGTTTTAACCGCCTCAAAATCCGGAACAACCAGCGCCACGTTAAACGTCCGGCCCTCGCCATAAACAATAACATTGGAAACGTAACGCAGAAGTTTGATCTCGTTTTCAATGGATTCGGGATGAACGTACTTGCCGTTTTCCAGTTTGTATTCATCCTTGAAACGTCCGGTGATATTCAGATAACCGTCTTCATCAATCCAGCCTCGGTCGCCGGTCCTGACGCCGGGGAATCCGTTCCAGGTATCGGGCATCATCACCTCTTTGGTTGTTTCCGGCTTGTTGTGATATCCCTGCATGACCTGCGCGCCATACACCACGATCTCGCCGTCCGGACTGTCTTCTCCGACGCGGGACTTATCGATAACAACTTTCGTATCTTTGTACGGTTTGCCGATCGTGCCGAATTTATTGCCCCGCTTGGGACTATTGTTGGTAAGAACAGGCGATGTTTCCGACAAACCATAGCCGACGTAGGGAACGACCCCGACATCGCTGAAGAACATCGCGATTTCCGGTTTCATCAATGCTCCGCCAATGACGACCTGTTTTAACCGTCCGCCGAAAATGTTCCGAACCGTGGAAAAGGCGACCGCGTCATAGAATTTAAATTCGTCCGTTTTTTCTTTCAGATCCCGGTTTTTGATCGCCTCGGCTACCGCCGCATCGAAGATTTTCTTCTTTTCCGGATCCGCTGACACGCTCTGCTGAATTTTATCGTAAATAATATTGAACACCCGCGGTACGGCATTCATATGCGTGGGCTTGATCTCGCCGAAATTCAACAGAAGTTTGTCGGCGGATTCAGCCAGTCCGAGCTGCCAGCCGCCATAGACGAAAACATGCAGGTCGGTCGTCAGACCGAAACTGTGCGCCCAGGGAAGAATGCTCAGCCCGACCTCTTCCTCCCCCACATCGAATGTCCAATGACTTTCCTTGGCGTTGTGCGTCAGATTGCCGTGACTCAGCAGAACGCCTTTCGGATCGCCGGTGGTACCGGACGTATAAATAATCACCGCCGTTTCCGACCAGTGCGGCTTGTACGACAAAACGGGATTTGCCTTGCCCATTTTTTCCAGTTCCGCCAGGGAATTTTCTCCCGAACCATACAGCATAAACACGCCTTTTAATGTTGGAATATCATTTTGAAAATTTTTAATGATCTCGTAGATTTTTTGATTGCTGACAAAAAGATATTTAATGGCGGAATCCTTGATAATGTACTGCCACACCTTCTGCAGCTCCTTTTCGTACATGGGAACAAAAACACCGCCCAGACCGTGAGTGGCGTTGGCGCAAACAAACCATTCCGCCGAGTTGCCGACAATGACACCGACCTTTTCGCCTTTTTCAAAACCGATTTTTTTCAACGCGCCGCGCAGATTGTTCACCCGCTCGGCAACCTGCGCAAAGGTTACCCACTCGTATTGATTGGTCTCTTTGTTTTTTGTGCCGAACAAATTGCGGGACGCAAATTTCGCCGCACTGTCTTCAAACATATCGACCAGATTATTCGGTTTGGTGTAATAAGATTCGAGATTCCCTGCAACATTACTTTCTTTTTCTTTTACCATCGTGCACTTCCTTTCCTCAATAATTGAAATTTTTATTCTTCATCGGCAAGCAATGCCGTTATGTTCAGAAGCCTGTTGCAAAATCACCATATTTACTATATTCATAAAACATGAATTGATGTCAATTATTATTCCCCTTTATCAAACAGGAAATTACATCATGACGCAAGTCTACCAATATAAACTCACGGTTCCGGAAAGCGCCGTGGATATAAATGGTCATGTCAACAACGTTGAATATTTGCAATGGATGCAATGGGCCGCCGTGCTTCATTCCGACATCCGGGGATGCACCAAAGCCACCCTGGATGTCGGAGCCACCTGGGTGGTGCGCATGCATCATATCGAATATCTGCGTCCTGCCTTCGCGGGAGACACCGTCGTAATTCTGACCTGGGTTTCTGATTTTCGTCGCGTACGGTCCTTAAGAAAATACAAAGTCATCCGCTGTAAAGACAAGGCTGTGCTTGTCGAAGGCAAAACCGACTGGGTTTTTGTTGATGCAAAAACCGGCCGATTGCGTTCGATTCCCAAAAATGTTATGATGAAATTCAAGCTGTTGCCTGAAGTTCTTGAACCGGAAATTCTCAACAGCTTGAATTTTTCCTGACTATTATTTAAGGGGGAGAAGATCGTCGTGAACGCAGAAGCACATTTGAAAGCAATGGATTCAATGATCCATCTTTGCGCGGCTGTTAAAAACGTCCAGCTCTATTCAGAAGACAGTCCCATCACGCAAAATTCCATCGACAGAGCTTATCTTTATCTTCTGGACACCTTAAAGCAGAAATCCCCCCTGGTGTTTGCGGAATCGGGGAAAAAAGTCATGCTGTGCGGAGAAGCCCTCAGGGAAAAGGATCAGGAAACTCTTCATGTTGTTTTTCTGATGGATTTGTTCGTTAATTTCGGTCTTCGGAGCATTTCTTTTGAAAAAGGCCTGCTCAAAAATGAACTTCAGGCTTTTATAAAGTCTCTGGCGAGAGACCCGGAACATTTGCGCCATTTGGGGGGCCTTGCCAAGACAATAACCGATAACGGCATTATTCATATTCACGCAGATAAACAAGATGTTGAATTTCCCCTGGCCGGCGATCAGGCTGAACCCCAGCCCGTCCCAGATCCCGAGCCGGTTCCTGAGATGACGAACCTCCCCGAAATAAATCAACCTCCTGTCGTGATAGCGACGGATGATCCGGTTTCCGAGATTATTGCCAAAACGATCGAATCATTAAGACGCCTGAACGAATTGAAAAACGCCCCCGAACCTTTTGTTGCTGAAGAACAAACCAACCTGATCAGGAAATCTGCCGGGCACGTGGCCGAGTGGCTGAAGATAGAATCGGTTTTCACTCCGGACTATGTTAAAAATCTGGACAGTCTGCAAAAACTGGTTCAGGCATTGATTCATCACGAACTTCTGACCGAAGCCAATTCGATTATTTCTGTTTTAAGTCAAATCAACACCGGCGTCCTTGAAAAAAATGATGACATTCGGGATATCTCTTTACAGGTTCTTAAAAATCTTGCCTCGGAAAACAACATTCATTTCCTGTTTAAGGAAATCAACATCAACGAAAAAAACAAAACAACGGACGCTTTTAAAATTCTTTCCGGATTCGGCGACGATTTTATCATCACAAAACTGCTGGATATCGTCCGTCATGCCAAAGACAGCAAGGAACGCATACGCATTATTCATATCATCCAGGAAATCGGACAGAAGGCGATCCCGGCCATTAAAGAAAACATTACAACGGAAGCTCCCTGGTACTTTCTCCGCAATATGGCATATATTCTCGGACGCATCGGCGACGAGGAAAATGTTCAGATTCTTCGGCCTCTTCTCTTTCATAAAGACAAGCGCGTGCGTGCGGAAACTTTAAAAAGTATCGGTCAGATCGGCGGAAACCGCCGGGGAGCACTGCTCCTATCCGCGCTTCCTGATGCAGATTTTGAACTGAAGCTTCACATGATAGAAATGCTCGGTAAAATCAAATGTACGGAGGCGGTGGATCCGTTGCTGGATATGCTCAAAGGCAAGTCTTCGATGACGAAGGAGCAACAGGTCTCTTTCCAGGAAACGATCTGTGCGGCTCTGGGTTTCATCGGGTCGCCGGAGGCAATCCCCATCCTCTCGGAAATTGCCGAATCAAAATCGTTTCTGGGCATAGGATCCTATCCGGCTGAAGTAAAATATGCTGCCGCCGGCGCGCTAAAATCCATCAAAAGAAAACAATAGCCGCATCATTCGGGCGTCTTGCCCTTTGCGGGCGCAATCTCCGTCGGAGGCGCATCCGTCTTTGGATAACTCAATTTATTTCAAGGCGGCATTGATTAAGCGCGCCAACCGACCGGCAGCGGTCTCCGGATCGGGCGAGGAACATATCGCAGAAACAACCGCGATGCACGGTGCTCCGGCTTCAATGACCTCCCTGATATTGGCTTCATGAATACCGCCGATCGCCACCAGCGGATGACGACTGAATGCCTTGATGCGGGAAAGACCTTCCAAACCCCATACACCTTTCGTATCCGTTTTGGTCGGTGTGGCAAAAACCGGACTGACGCCGATATAACTGACATCAAGCGCCTGACTGGCAATAAAATCCGCCCACGTTTCTACGGAAAGACCGATGATCGCTTTGGGTCCCAGCAGTCTGCGCGCCAGGTCATAAGGCATATCCTCCTGTCCGATATGAACGCCGTCGGCGCCGCAGGCCAAAGCAACATCCACACGGTCATTGATGATCAGGGGAACTTTATGGGGCGTTAAACTCTTCTTAATACGCAGGGCTTCTTCAACAAAATCATGGGTCGACATTTCTTTTTCGCGAAGCTGAACATATGAGACTCCGCCTTTGACCGCCTGAAGAACGATTTCCTCTACCGATTTGTCTTTGCACAAACGGCGGTCGGTAACCAGATATAATCCCCGCATGTCTAATCCTCAACCTTTAAACGTCTCGCGATATCATCTTCCGATATACGGTAAAGAGCATCCAAAAAATGAACCTGAAGGCTTCCCGGTCCGGCGGCAACTTCTGCCGCCGTTTCCCCGGCAACCCCCATGAGCGCCATCGCCTGAGCGGTGGAAGCAAAAGTCGATTCTCCCACCGCGGCAAAAGCTCCGCATAACGCCGATGCCGTACAGCCCAATCCTGTGACCCTGGACATCATGGGGTTACCATTTTTTATTTTTAAGATTGTTTGCGGACAGATAATGTAATCTGTTGCTCCGCTCACGCATACGACACACTCATGCATTTCGCTTAATTTTTGCGCTGTATCTATGGCCTGATCGGAAGACGAGGCGCTGTCCACCCCTTTTGTTTTGGATTGCTCATTGTAAAGAGCCATGATTTCCGACGCATTACCCCTGATGATCGAAGGCGGTTCTTGCGCCATTAATGCTCGCGCCGTATTCGTACGGTAGTTGGTCGCTCCGGCGCCAACCGGATCCAGAATTACGGGAATTCCTTTTTTTCGGGCCTGACGCGCGGCTTTGAACATCGAGCGGATCCAGCTTTCACTTAAGGTTCCGATGTTGATCACCAGAGCCGACGCGATGTCCACCATGTCTTCAACTTCCTCTTGCGCATGCGCCATGACCGGAGATGCGCCGATTGCCAAAAGCGCGTTGGCCGTATTGTTCATGACCACGTAATTGGTTATGTTATGGATCACCGGCGCTCTGGAACGAATCAGCTCTATCGATCTGTAAATTTCTTTCGCCGTCATTCTCATGATCTTCCAGCTCCTTGATGGTTTGCAAAACCCAAAGCAATATTTAAAGGGATACTTCCCCACAAAAACAAGTCGCCCCGAGGGGATCATTCGATCAGCAGTCTTCGGTGCACTCCGTTTCCGGAGTTTGGCCTTCATTTAAAACCCTTCCCGACGGGCCATACCGGGAAGGGTTTACATGCAACAAACATTCTCCCTTCGCTGGCATTATCCAGATCAGGTTCAACGGGTATCATCTCAGATCCGTTATCTTCCGGACCACCCCTATGCAAAATATCTGACCAATGTGATTGATAGGCGTCAATCACATTCATTGTCGCTGCCTTTCAATAATGACTTGAAGATTTCGTTTTGCCTTTGAAGATACGATAAACAAAAATGGTATAGGCAATTACAATCGGCATCCCGATCAGAGCAATAACGCTCATGACTTTGAGGGTTAACAAACTGGTGGAACTGTTATAAATTGTCAAGCTCATACTTTGATCATTGCTGGCCCTAATCAGATTGGGAAAATGAACGGCGGCCACGACCAGCCACAGGCCGATAAAGGCGAATGACGATTCCCAAAACGGAGCAGAGTCGTTTTTATGCCTGACGGAAAAGAAAATCGATGACAGCCAAAGCACGGTGCACATAAAGGCCAGATAGAATAACCAATTTGTAACGATGTCATCGAAGGTAAAGGCAATCGTTCCAAAATAGATCATGGCTGTTATGAGATTTATTACCGTTAGAAAACTCACCGCTTTAAAGGACCGTTCTCGCAACTCACCTTCCGTTTTCATCACTGCGTATGCTGCTCCCTGCAACAAAACAGCGGCAAACCCGGTTACCCCGAACATCAGCGGCACCGGACGCAGTAGTGTAAAGAAGTTTCCTGTAAATTCCATTTGATCATCCAGCGGCACCCCGTAAACGACATTGCCCAGCGCGACGCCGAACAACAAAGCCGCCAGCGCGCTTCCGGCAATGAACGCCTTTTCCCAAAGGAGGGATCTTTTTTCGTCATGTGCACGAAATTCCATGGAAACAGCCCGGAAAATCAGAGCGAACAACACCAGCATCATCGCCAGATAAAAACCGGAAAAAGCCGTGGCATAGGCATGCGGAAAAGCGGCAAATAAAGCGCCGCCGCCGGTAATCAGCCAGACTTCATTGCCGTCCCAAACCGGACCGATGGAATTGATTAAGATATCCTTCTCTTCTTTGGTCTTGCCCAAAAAAGGAAGCAGCGCTCCGATGCCCAGATCAAATCCGTCCAGAAGAGAATACCCCATGAGAAGCACTAAGATCAGAACAAACCAGAGCTCCTGATAGCATTGAATATTGTCCATGGATGTTGCCTCCAGAATAATTTCCAGTTTTTAGAATTTTTTCATTAAGCGGCCGGTCCCTTCCGAACGATGGTGATGGCCAGTTTGATAAACATCACTCCCAACAGAAGATAAATAAGAGAAAACATGATCAGGCTGAACGTTATTTCTCCCGCGGAAACAACCACCGATGCGGCATCCGAGGTCTTCATAAGCCTGTAGATAATCCAAGGCTGGCGTCCTACTTCCGCTGCGATCCAGCCGGTCTCATGGGCAATATGCGGCAGCGGTATCAGGAGGGGCAACATAAAAAGATACCATTTATTGTCATAAAGTCGACCCTTCCATAACAGATACGCCCCCAGCAATCCCAGGCCGATCATGACGACTCCGGCACCCACCATGATATGATACACCTGAAACACAAAGTTTACCGGCGGCCAGTCTTCTTTCGGAAAGTCATTGAGGCCTTTTATTTCCGAGTTCCAGTCAAAATTGTAAAGAAAACTCAGCCCCTTGGGAATGTAGATGCCATACGTCTTGCGGTTCTTCTCATCAACATAACCCAGGGCATATATCTTGGCGCCTTGCGCTGTTTCAAAATGCCCTTCCATCGCGGCTGCTTTTTCCGGCTGCAGATCGATGACATTCACCGCGTGGGCATGCCCCGCCCCCAATTGCAGAAGCGGTGTCAGAGCAAAAAGGATGATCCCGATTTTAAGCATGGTTCTGGCCGTCTGACCGTGGAGACCTTTTCTCACATAATACCCGGCAATACCCGCCACCATCACCGAACTGGTGATCCATGAAGCGATGACCGTATGGACATACCGGACGACCGTTGACGGATTAAAAACCGCGTCGCCAAAATTTCCTAAAATGATTTTACCCGCTTCATTAATGGTATAACCTGCCGGTGTCTGCATCCAGGAATTGGCCACCACAATCCAGAAGGCGGAAAGATGGCCGCCGATAAAAACCAGCAGAGCGGATAACCAGTATACTTTCGGGGACACTCTGTTGCGGGCAAAAAGCAGTACGCCAAGGAAAACCGATTCCAGAAAAAACGCCAATACACCCTCTGCAGCCAGGATCGGCCCGAAAATGTCTCCGACCGCGCGGGAATATCCCGACCAGTTGGTGCCGAATGAAAATTCCATGACAATACCTGTTGCAGCCCCGACAACAAAAATCAACGCCAGAAGCCTGACCAGAAAATCCGTTATTTTTTTATACGTCTCGTCCTTCTTCACCAGATAAAGCGTTTCGGATATCAGGATAATCAGAGTTGTGCCCAGCGTCATGGCGGGGAAAAGAAAATGAAAACATATCGTCAGGGCAAACTGTAACCGGGCAAGGATGACTGCGCTCATAAGCACCTCATTTCGGCAGTTGAAGTTGGCTTGTACTGTTCCATTTTTTTCAACACTAGCCAATTATCCGCAACTTTTCAACTCATAATTTTTCGCTGTTATTTGCGCAGTGAATATATTATCATTTAACATGAACAGCACAGAACATTAAAGATCAGGAGGTCTGCCATGAAAAGAAAAATTGTCATCTCTGCTTTTGCTTTGAGTTTTTTGTTTCTTGTATCAATGATTTGCTTTTCAACCGCTGAGGTCTGTTACGCCGACGCGCCCAAGGATGTAAAAATCGAATACGATTCCGGAGCGCAAACCCTGACGGTCACGATCACGCATAAATCCGCGTTCCCCGGATTTCATCACATTAAAAATGTCGACGTGAAAAAGAATGCGGTTTCCGTCAGTCAAAACGCCTACTCATCGCAACCCAAAGAGGTGCCGTTCAGCTACGTATATAAGGTGGCTGCCGCTCCCGGCGATAAGCTGGATGTAACGGTTGTTTGCAACATGTCCGGAAGCAAGACGGCAACATTGACGGTGCCCGCAGCAGGAAATGCCGGAAAATAATTTCGACATCATCATTTCCGGCGGCACACTGTTAACCATGTCCGCCGGCATGGACATCATCGAGGATTGTTTTGTCGGCATTCACAACGGCATCATCACCGATATCCGTTCCCTGAAAAAGACCCGGTCTACCTCCATCCGGGCGCACGAAACCATCAACGCGGACGGCTGTATCGTGATGCCCGGCCTGGTGAATACACACACACATCTGCCAATGGTCTGTTTCCGGGGACTGGCCGACGATCTGCCTCTCATGGAATGGCTGACCGGTCATATCTGGCCGGCGGAACAGCGTTTCGTCAGCAAAAAAATGGTGTATGACGGCGCAACGCTGGCCATGGCCGAAATGATTCTGTCGGGAACGACAACCTTCTGCGACGGATATTTCTTTGAAGACAGCCTCGCCGAGGCCGTCCATGTCGCCGGGATGCGCGCCGTCGTCGCCCAGGGCTTTGCCGATTTTGTCATGCCGGATAGCGCGGCCGTAAAAAAGATGATGGCGGCAGCCAACCGTTTTGTAAAGAAATGGTATCCCCATGCGCCGCTCTTGACTCCAGCTTTCTTCTGTCATTCGCCCTATACCTGTTCTCCCGCAACACT
>Ga0255345_1000464_pt1 | contig 67131 bp, 55 predicted proteins | sample wastewater_treat_6_FD_192415 | JGI IMG/M metagenome (GOLD analysis project Ga0255345, IMG submission 192415) | Wastewater microbial communities from Lulu Island WWTP, Vancouver, Canada - plant20 | ecosystem: Engineered > WWTP > Wastewater > Unclassified | place: Canada: Vancouver, British...
CCCGATCGGCGCCAGCGCCAACATCACCGGCCTGGGCATCCTGCGCAAGGAGGGGCATGAGGTCAAAAACTGGGACTTCATGAAGATCTCCATCCCCTTTACCCTGGCCGCGGTAGCCACCGGCTATGTGCTGGTCTGGCTGTTCTGGGGCATGGGCGGCTGATGCCGCAGACCGCCTGACCGTATACGTTCAAAGCGGTAAAAATCATTGGAAAAGGCGGCGGGCTGTGCCAACCGCCTTTCTGTTTCCTGAGAATGATGCTGTTTCCGGGAAACTACTTCTTAGGGATCGGCCCCAAAGCGCGCTCGAACAGGGCGGCGAGCTCCCTCTCCAGGGCGTGGAAGTTCTCAGGGAAGGCATCGCTGGTGCCGACGCCCTGGCGGCGCTCGACCGTGCCGTCCTCAAACAAAAGGATCAGCGTCCAGCCTGTCCCCTGGGAAAGGTCCTCGCCGGGCGTGCCGTAGTCAGCCTCCCAACGGTTGACCTGATAGCGCGAAAGCAGGTCGACCAGGGCCTGCCAGTCGGCCGTTTCCAGCGTGCCGCGGGAGGGGATGCGCTCAGGGAAGAACAGCCAGCCCTCCAGATTCCCGTATGCCTGAAACATTTGTCCGTCACGGGAATCCGCCACCCAGTTGCTGGTGATCCCATGGGAGGTGGACATCATGATCAGGGCGCGCGCGTCAGCCATGTCGCGGCCTTCCATGAGGGGCGATTGCGCGGTCAGCATGTCTTCTAAGCTTATCATGGGCGTGTTTGCCTCCTCCGCTTGTTGTGTGTTCCCTGCCTGTCCAGGGCGCTCCGCGGGCGCTGCCAAGGGACCGGCGGACAGGCAGGCCGCGGCCAGCAGCGCTGCGAACATCATCATTGCCTTGTGTGCCGTCTGACTCATCCGCCCGCCCTCACTTCGCCATGTCCGCGATCATCAGGTCCAGCCCTTCCCTGACATCCTTGCCCAGGTAATACTCATACGCTTTGATGGCGTCCTGGTTGTTGAGCATCTGTTCGGCATAATACTGCGCGAATGCCTCGGTTTCAGGTGAGCGGATCTGTTCCCCGGATTCATTATACCAATAGTAATCACCATGCTGATAATCACCGGAGACCCCTTTACCGGTCGATCCCGATGGATTTGGGTTCCCTATATCCCTGGTAAAATTCGTAACCCCGTCATAGGCATCGGACACGCCGCTGGCATAGGGGCTGTTGAGGTTGATCACGTCCGGATTCTGATGGGTTTGGTACTCTGCCTGAACCTTCCTGGCTAAGCGTCTGACTGTTTCCTCACTATGTCCATTGTACTGAGGTTCGTACCCGGGCAGGTTACCATATACCAGGTGATGGTATACAGCCTTGATCAGGCTGTCGCGCTGCCGATCAGTGTACTGATTGCGAACCTTCTCATCCTGGCTGAGCACATCCCTGGTGGTGTCGTAGATATGCTGCCTTGTGTTGTCGGTAATCGTGTCCCTTAAGGTTTTCCCGTTAGGGAGTTGATAAGTTTCTGACATGTAGTCCTTTGATCCGAATTCATCATCCAGGTAGTGTCCAAACTCATGGAAAACCACGCTGTAGCTGCCGCGCGGGTCCTGGCTTTGATCCCTTGTTTCAAAGTCTATGCTGATAGTTTTTGAACCTGGCGAATAATACCCAAATCCAGATTTAACTTTTCTATCTGATCCGATATATGATTCAACACGCTCGAACTTCACCTTGTCACAATTGTCCAGAAACAAGCTGCGGTAGGGTTCCTTGGCCTGATAGGCGACAGCTTTGATACCAATCTGATCCCGCAGTTCCAAGGGGGAAACAAACTCATCGACATTGCTGATTTGCTTTGAGCCCTCATGATCCCTTTCATACAGCAAAACAACCCTGAGCTCTTCCCGGATTCTTTGTTCCTCCTCAGGCGTTCGGTTGCTGAGCAGGTTCTGGTACTCAGGCGTTTGCCTGATCATCGTATCCACATAATGCTCATCAATGAGGGTTTGGAGTTTCAGCTTTGCGGATGTCAGGCTGCGAAGCAGCAGCCAGATCTGCAAAGAGACATGCTGCGACCTGAAAAATATAGCAATCCGGGACAAAGAACCGCTTGCGTCGACCACAGTAGCGCTTGACAGCAACTCCGCGACCTGCCTGATGGTTTGGTTGAATAAAGCGGCGTATTCCACAACCATGCGGATATCTTGCGCGTGAGACAGGTCGCGGCCATGCATTGTGCCAAAAAGCCGCTCCAGCTTTCCTGAACAGGCCCGCAACCGGGAGTCCAGATCCCACATGCCATCTTGTGCCTGGCAGATACGCTTTTCCAAGCTTACCGCGTGGCTGAATTTTTCTTCGCTGGCAGAATAGGAGGAAGAGCAATGGTCGTAAATCCCGTTGAGCTCCTTGTCGCTGGTGTCCTGAACGGCGCTGAGCAATTCCTGCAGCATATTCTGCGTAAAATCCCTCTTCATGACGGTCTTTGCCTCTACATTGTCCGGTCCAGTTGCTGGAAGGCATCCCCCGCCTGTTTCGTGTACATCTCGCTGGCCTGAATCAGTGTAATCAAGCCCTGCTTGATGTCTCCCAAAGCCAAGCACAGTTCATTGATCGCGTCAGCGCTTTCCCCGGCGCTCTTTTCCAGCGGGGCGGGAACCCGGACAAGCTTTGCCATCATCCCGGCAGACCTGAGCTTGAGCCTGGCCAGCAGCACATGCGCTGGAGATATTCTGATGGTTCTCATACTTCACCGTTTCCTGTTCAAAAACTGAATTTGTCCCTGTCCTCCACATCCCGGATAAAACCATCACAGCAAATCTTGCCAGCGATGCCTATTGTATCCAGCGCTGAGCGCAGAGATTTGAGAAGCTCGATCACCGTTTGCAGCTTATCGGAGGTTTTACCTGAAATCAAGGCGGCGGCTCTGGTAAAGCGCAGTCGGTTCATGTAGAGCTGTAGAATCATATCCATTTGCGCACAGCAACGCTGGATCTCCACGCCTTTTTGCAGTATCTCCTGGTCATCGACCAATAAGTCCCGTGCCATAAGCACCCCCATGCGCGTACCTATGTCCTGTCAACTGGCTCCGCCTGTTTTATCGATTTCATTCTTCACTTCCTTGAGGCGGACCTGATGATTGCTCAACAGGCTTTTGCGTAAAGAATATACGGAGGACATCCGATTGATTTCATCCTCGTATCGTTGTTTCAAATCATACAAATTACTTAAAGCGCCACCCTTAAGAGCGCCCAGGGCATCCTCCATGCCATCCGCGATAGAACCGGATGCCAGGCTTACAGGCGCATAGCCGCCAAACACGCTGGCACGCCTGCCATAATACCTGATGGCAGCCTCCAGCGAGTTGATCATGCTGACAATCGTTTGTAAACGGCTCCGAAACGCTTTCAAATCATTTTCCAGGGTCTTCAATTCCCCAAACAGCATGCTGATGGTTCGTTCCAGCTTCCAGTATTCGGCTTGCAAAGCGGACAACAAATCTAAGCCCCCTTCCCGATACAGCGCTCCCATGAGCGCCGCAGCGTTTCTACTGGTGTAAAATCTATCGCAACCAAAGCGGCAAGGAATTATATTGTCCTGCAAGGAAGGAAACCGGTGGCGCAGCCTGAGCTGCGTTGCGGTTAGTTGACGCAGCAGGGCGGCAAAGATCCGGCGAGATGATGCAATAAAGATTGGAATCAGTATCAATTGCCCGGGCGCGAATAAACCCCCTGCCGGTCAATCAGCCGGCAGGGGCAGGGCCTGCCCGTTTGGCAGACATTGATCAGCCGCCGCTCATCTGGCGGTCGAGTTCCTCAAAGTTCTTGGCCGCCTGGAGCAGCTGGCTGCCCAAATCAGCGATCACCTGGGGGAACTCCTGGGTCAGGGTGTTCTTCATCTCGTTATAGCGGGCCAGATAGGCTTCCTTGGCGGCGCCTTCCCAAGCCGCTTCCACACCCTGGTGGAGCTTGCTGTCCAGCGCCTTCATGGTGCTGAGCAGCTCACCGGATTTGGTCTTGAGGTAGGTAGAAAGCGATTCCGCTTCCTGGACTGACATTCTGATAGCCATAGGGTTCTCCTTTTTGTTTATTATGAACTCCTTGGGGAGATCATTGCATTTTCAGCTGCTCCGCCTTCTGCTTGACGTCCTGGTACTCTCTGATGGCTTTGTTCAGCGCCTTCTCCAGATCGCCCAGAACCTTGGCATACTGATCCACCACCTCGGGCCAGTCCTGGTCCACCGTCTCAAAAAACTTCCTTCCGGCCGGGGTGTTCCAGTCTTTTTGAAGCAGCTGCAGTGTTCTTTGCGCGCTTGCCTTGGCTTCGCGCACCATTTCAGTATAGCTGTCGCACTCGTCCCTGACCCGGGCAAGGTTCTCAACATCGAACTTCAGGATATTGGCCATTGTTACCCCCTTTTACAGCGGCAGGTCGGGCCGCAGCGAACGCGCTTTGCTTAACTCGCTCTCAGCTTCCTGTGTCATTCCCTGCGCCAGGTAGATCTGCTGCTTGAGCATGTGTCCATCCGCCTGATCCGGGTACAGATTGATGATGTAATCCGCCAGCTCATGCGCCTTGTCATGCTCGCCCGCTTCCTTGTGGCACATCGCGCGGTAAAGGTAGCCCTCATAAAAGCCGGGGTTGAGGATGGTCGTCTTGCGCAGGTCGCGCGCCATGGCGCTGAAGGCCGCCTTCGCGTCATACGCGCTGTCCAGCTCCCGGCGCGCGGCGATGCCATAAAACGCGCCTGAAACTGTATACATGTTCTTCGCATCGCTGACAGCGCTCAGGCGTTCACTGACGTTCAGCAGCCGCTCCCAATCCTGATTGGAGGCGTGAATCATCAACAGGCCGAAGAGGATATCCGCATTGGTGGTTTCCACCTGCTCCAGCGTAAGCGCCTCCTCCAGCAGCTTGGCAGCGTGCTCGTTCTGGCCGCGGGCCTGCAGGATGGCCGCCTGCTTGACCAGGGACTCACGCCTGACAATGTCATAGGCGGGATTGCCGCACAGGGCGGTCAGCTGCGCCTCGGCCTCCTCCAGCTTTTGCATGTCAATGAGCACGCCCGCCTTCATCAGGCCCAGCACAGGGTCCTCCGTGAAGCGCTCAAGGCCCAGATTGACGACATTCATGGCATCCTGGTAGCGCTGGGTCTGTGAATACAGGCTGACCAGCACATGGTATGAATCGATCGCAGCCGGGTTCTTAGCCAGCATCTCATCGCCCGCGGCCAGGGCGTCCTCGTAGCGCCCCATGGCCAGGAGGATGTTGACCCGTTCCAGATGCAGGCTGGTGTCCAGGGGGTCCTGGCGGATGGCGCGGGTGATGTTGCGCAGGGCCTGTGTGTAATCCTCCAGGTGGGAATAAATCGCCGCCAGCGTACGGTACATGACCGGGCTGTCATAACCGGCGTCCTCAGCCTTGGCGTACAGGGACAGGCACTCGGCATAATCCCCCTTGAGCAGGTGGACGCTGCCCGCGCTGTAGAGCGCCTCAGGGTGGTTGTTTTCCTGAAGCAACACCTTGTTGTAGGCTTCCAGGGCCAGGTCCTCCCGCTCCAGCAGCAGCTGGGCATCGCCCAGGCGCAGCAGCAGGGGGATGTAGCGCGGGTCCTCGCGCAAACCCTCCTCAAACAGGTCCCTGGCAGCCTCGAACTTGTCCTGGTTCATCAGGACGCTGCCCCGGTTGAGATAATCCTCCAGTACGGCGTTGTCCATCTTGTCGTTCATGATTTTCTTTCCTTTGCTCAGGGCGTCACGCAGACGGTAATTTAATCCCGTCGATCATCAGCGTGCCGCCTTTGATAAGATCCTTCAGGCCGGGGGCGATTCTTTCCAGGAGATCCAGGCCGGTCTCCATGACATCCTGCTTGACGGCCAGGTTGTCGATCAGAGGATCGTTCTTTTTCCAGCGCTCACTGCGGTGCGTAGCCTCCAGATGCTCATAGAGTCTGATACCGGTCTTGATGTTGTCGCCTGCAGCCAAAGTAGATCTGACTTTCTTGGGCAACTCAAACAACTTGCCCTGATAGCTGGAACTGGAAGCCTTCTTGTACAGATCAACTTTCATCGGAGATTTGATGGCTTCAGTGCCCTTGCGCACCTTTTGGTAATATGTGACGGCGCCATTCTTATCGGTAAATGAGAAAGAATGATTGCCCGGCTGGTTGTTCGGCATCCGGTAAGCGGTGCCGCCGCCCTTGAGGCTGTACCCGATCGCTTGTCCATCTACGTTAAACACCACAAACTTTGAGTAGATATCAGTGCCAAGGGAGGTGATGTCCGCAGCAAAATCCACCACATCCACTGCCTTTGCTGCTTTCTCCAGCTGCTCGTTTCTCTCCGCGCTGCCCATATCTGTCCGGCGGACGTACTCGCTCACGCCGTCAATCTTGGACAGATAGGAGGCGGCGCCGCGATCAGTGTCATGATATTGATAAGCCTTGATGTTGGCCTCCAGGCTGTAGGGCAGGTCAACCACAGCGGTCATTACCTTGGTGCCTTTTGCAATCACACCGATGCCGGCAATCACGATGGGCAGGGTCAGCCCGCCGCTGGCCGGGATGCTGGCAATCGCCACGATAAACGCGCCGATAGTAACGGCGACAAGCGCGATGTCCTTGACGATATTAAAAATATACTTGCCCTTGCCGTATTTGAAATAGTCCAGCACGATGTTCTTGTATTCGGACAGCTTGACGCCGATGACCTTGAAGGCGTTGTTAAGGAAACGGGTGATGGCGTTGTTCTGGGAAAAACGATCCCATACGCCAATCCAGAAATCGGCAAATTGCCGTAAGAAACCCTGACCTTTTTTATATTCGCGGATCACAATTTTAAAGCCCTGCACCACGCGCTTTTCACTGTCTTGGGCGTATTCCTTCAGGTCGATGATATTGGAGCGCAGCTTTCGGGCGGCGATACTGGCGCTGTCAACGCCGTTCTTATGCCAGCTGGCGCTGTTGAGAGCGTTGTAGGCGTGGGACTCATGATCTCTTCCCGGAAGATTGCCGATCGCGTTGATCACCTTGGCTTGCAGCTTGGAGGCATAGCCCTCCATCTTGCCGGCGGCGGTTTCCAGGTGCTTGCAGGTATTGTCCATGGTTTTATAATGAAGTGCAATGGCGCTCATGGCTTCTCCTCCAGGTGATGGGCTGTGATGGGATGTCAGCCCTTGTTTTTCTCCGCGATCACACGGGCGTTGTAATAATTGGCTTTCTGGTCGCTGACGCGCTTGGCATGGCCCAGGGAAGCCTCGGTATCCGAGCTGTCGGCAGAGTCGACGCCGTTGACGCGGGCAAGCCGGCGCAGCTCCTCCGCGATAGTCTGAGGCGCGCTGACCCCGGTGATGGCGTTTTCCAGGTCATTCCCGGCATTGCGCAGCTCGTTCGTACCGTCTGTCAGCTCCTCGCGGATGCCGGGCAGCTTGTCGCGGATGGCTGAGATGCTGTTGGAACGCTTCTGGTAGGTGTTGCGGCTCCTCTCCAGGGAACGTATCAGGTCCATGTCCATGCCCGCCTCCTCTAATACCGGTTGGAAACGCCGTCCAGCGACTTTTGCATCGCGACATCCGCCTCAATATAGGCCTCATTCGCTTCAAGCAAGTCCTCATAGATTCCCCAGGAATAATCGACGATGTCACCCAGCTGCCAGGACATGTTGCGGTGCAGCGACTCAAACTCGGCGCGGGCATCACCATCCCAGTTGGCACGGGCCTTGAGCGTGAGGTTGTCAAAATCCGCCTTGGCGTCTCTGATCTTTTTGGACATGGTCTCAAACGCTACCAAAGCAGTATGGAAGTTCTTGGTATCCAATTCAAATACATCAGACATGCTCATCACCCCGGCATTCAGTCGCTGTGCGAATCAATAAAACAATGAAACATTGATCTGTCCGTAAATATGTTAGTAATACTTTCCGCAAAAGTCAAGGCGGCTCAAGTGAATTAAACCGTTCCACCCGCTATCAGCGGCCGGGCTGAGCATCGTCAGGAGGCTGCAAGGCCTTGAGCTTGAGCAGCTCATTGTCGTTGCAATAGTAAGCCTCATCCCCGGCCAGGGGCTGCGGGAAGGCGCGAATGGTGCTCATGGACAGGTCAATGGCCTTGATTTCACTCAAAGCGGAGAACAAAATCGCGTGTTTGCTGTCACGGATGCGGCGCAGCGGCTCAGGCGCGCTGTAGGAGATGGCTTTGTCCTGGACATCGCAATACAGAAAAAATACCTTCAGCCGGCTGTACTTGTTGGCGATCCTGTTATAGGCAGCAAGGGTTTCGGGAATATCGAACTGTTCAAAGGCGTCCCGGTTGTTGATCAGGATCAGCAGCTGCTCAAAACGCTCCAGGGCCTCCGGTCCCTCCGTCATCATCGCGTCATACCGCTCCTCCAGCAAGTCGCCGGCTTCCTCCAGAATCCGCTCAATATCTGAGAATAAATAAGAATAGGTTTTACAAATGGGGCTTTGCTTCCATGGGATCAGCTTTCTTTCCGGGTTGTCCAGCAGGTAGACCCGCACAGGGCGCTCAAGCGCCATGTGCTGCAGGGTAAGCAGAAGATTGTTGATAAAGGCCAGCTTGCCCTCCTCATTTTTGCCAATCAGCGCGAAGTCAAAATCGCTTTCAAAATCCAGGTATACGGGCTCAATGCTGGCAAAATCCAAGCCGATGGGCACCAGGTAGCCCGGGAGGCCCGCGGGCACCGCCTGCGCCAGCTGCGCGCGGGTAAGCAAGGAGGGAATCTCGGGGATCCGCCGCGCTTGCAGGGAGGGATACCGCGCGTTGACCTGCGCAACCATGTCGCGGATGGCCGCAACACGCTCATGCTCCATCGCGCCTTCATAGGCCAGGGGCGTTTGCATCTCATACACCGTTTTGTCCAGCCGGACCAGGCCCCGGCCGGGCAGCTCACGCGGCTCCTCCTGGGAGCGGTCAAACAGGTGCATGTACTCGTCACGGTTGCTCATGGCAAAGCAGAGCCTGTTGGTAAAGCCGACCATATAGCGGTAGCCAAAGCTGGCAGCCAGGCTGCCGGTCGCCACAAAGGTGATGCCCAGGGGCAGGCCCTCGCGCATCAGGTACTGCATCTCGTCCATGTAGGGGTCTTCATACAGCTCGCGGAAGGCCGCGAAGTTATCAATCAGCACGATAATCTGCGGCATGTCCTTCGCCCCGGCCTGGCGGTAGGCCGCAGCCGAGGTCACTCCGGCCTCCAGCAGCTTTTCGCGCCGGAGAACTACTTCCTGGCGCAGCAGCTTGAAGAGGTTTTTAAGCTTCTCATCCTCCTGGCTGAGCACAACGCCGCCCACATGGTGCATCCGGTCATAGTTGCGCAGGGTCATCGTGTCAAAGTCGATGATGTACATCACCGCTTCCGCGGGAGAATAGTTCTCCGCCAGCGTGCGGATGATCAGCTGCAGGAAGTTGGTCTTGCCGGTCTGGGAGGCGCCCATGACCAGGGTGTTCGCCGAAGCGATGTCCAGGGTGAAGGGGCCCTGATGCTGGTTGTCCGGATCGTCATAGATGCCCAGGGGCAGCTTGAAATCCCGCCTGGTCAGCTGCGCGACCGGATAGGAGAGCGTTTCAGGCAGCGGCGGCATGCAGATAGGGTTGAGCCGGACCACCTTGTTCTCACGGCAGAACCTGTCCACATGCGCGATCATGACATCCAGCTGCGTTTGCGCCTCGACCGGACCGCTGTCCTCCGCCTTGCGCGGCGCATAGATGACCTCGCGGCCGCCCCAGGCGTTAAGGCGGTAAATCCTGGCCCCGGGCATCTCGCTGACGCCGCCAATAAGCACCTTGACGCCGCTATAGGCCGATTGCAGCAAGGTCAGCTGCTCGTTGTTGCCCACCTGCATATACGCCCGGCCAGGTTCCTTGATTTCAGCGGCCAGGGGGGACTTGAGCACGCCGGTGCTGTCCTCGCGGGTTTGCACGCGCAGGCACAGCCGGAAGTTGGTGTTGGACCAGATCTGGTCATCCACGACACCGGCCGGCTTCTGGGTGGCCAGGATCAGGTGCACGCCCAGCGAACGCCCGATACGCGCCGCCGAGATCAGCTCCTTCATGAACTCGGGCTGCTCGCTTTTGAGCTCGGCGAACTCGTCCACGACAATGATCAGGTGCGGCAGGGGCACAGGCACCCCGGAGGGGTTGTTCTTGTGCGCCTGGATATAGTCATCGATCTTGTTGACGTCATACTGCGAGAACAGGCGCTGTCTGCGCAGCAGCTCGGCCTTGATGGATTTGAGCGAGCGGTTGATCTCCCGCCCGTCGATGTTGGTGATGGTGCCCAGCAGATGGGGCAGGCCCGCAAGCTGGTTGGCCATGCCGCCGCCCTTGAAGTCGATGATCAGGAAGCCCACCTCATGCGGGTGAAAATTGAGCGCCATGTTCATCATATAGCTGAGCAGGATCTCGGATTTGCCCGAGCCGGTGGTGCCCGCCACCAGGCCGTGCGGGCCATCGAATCGCTCATGCAAATCCAGGGTGACCAGCTCGTTCTTGGTCTTGACGCCCAGGCTCACCGCCATGGACCTGGTCACGCGGGAAGCCGCCCAGGCGCTGCGTACGTCAAACTGGTCGGCGCTGGAAATGCCCAGCATTTCAAAGAAGGTATAGGATTTGACCAGCTCGCTCTCCAGGCTGATTTCCGGCACTTCCACCGGGCACAGCCGCGCCGTAACCTCCCGCATCATGTCCTCGGTCACGGTTTCGTAGGTGAAATCCTGGTAGCTTCCCGCGTGCGCGGTATTGGTAAGGCGGGCCAGGTTGGGCTGCTTGTCCAGGTGAATGATCTGGCTGCAGCCGGCTGGCAGGAACTCATCATATTCGCTGAGGAACACAAAGGTAAAGCCATATTGGGACGCGTTTTTGAAGTAGCGGGAAATCGGGTGGTTGCGCAGGGCCGCGATATTGGTGACAAACAGCACATGATGCACCGCCCACTGTCCGCCATCTGTCCCGCCTTTGGCGTCCTGGCGGCCGGACAGCAGTTTGTAGATCTGCTCCAGGTGCTGGTTGATGCTGGCCTGGTCATACATCAGGTTGCGGATGCCGCTGCGCCTGGAATAGCAGTGCGGCAGCCACCTGCTCCAGTCAAAGCGCGGCAGCTCCTCCTCCTCAAACAGGTAATACAGACGCAAATCGTCATAGCTGTGGCGGACCACCAGGTCCATGGTCATCACGCGCATGAGATGATACAGCAATTCGCGCGTGCCCACCACGCCCAGGCTGCCGCAGGTCCGCAGGTTCGCGATGATGGGCGCCTGTTCGATGGTCTTGTACTTACCCGCGACAATCTCGGGCATGTCCATGAGATCATCCTCGGTATCCTTGTATTCCTGGCGTGAGATCTTGATTTTGGAGGGGCCGTCAATGGTGCCGCTGCCCAGCCGGACCACCATGAAGTCTTCATCCTGGCTGGAGCGGTCAAACAGGCGCTGGTCAAAGCGGCGCACCACTTCCAGGTTGTCGCCGATGGGGCGGTAGGTGCGGTTGAGGGCGAGCAGCTCCTTGCCGCGTCTGTCGGCGATTTCAACAGACTTGTTCTGGATATAGGTAAAATAGTTTTGTTTTCTCAGCTTTTCCTGCTGGATTTTTTTGTTTTTCTGCACGCGGCGGGCAAAGAGGCTGGCCAGGATCGTGACCCCCATGGAGCCCGCACTGTAAAGCACGAAGGAGCCGCCGCCACCCATAAAGCCGCGCATGACCACCATCAGCACCAGCATGGTGACGGAGGGCATCAGGGTGACGAGGATGTTCTCCTCCTGTTCAGCCGGCTTGCTCTTGGGGTTGAGCACTTCGATGTCCCGGGTGTCCACATCCGGGATCAGGCGGGTCGTCCGGATAAACTGGGGATAGCTTAACTGGTTCTCCTGCCGCGCAACAGGCACCGCAGACAGGCCGGACAACTTCACCGGCGACGCCGGATCCATCAGCAGCCCGGAACCCCTCAGCAAAAAGCCCAGCCCGGCAACATTGAGAAAATCATTCTGCTGCGCCTGACAGGGCTTGTTTTGAGTCAGGGGCACTCCGTTGAGATACACCGCGTGCTGGTTCGCGGATTGGACATTGACCAGCCAGCCCGCGCCCGATCGCTGCAGGACCACCTGGGCGCCCGCCGCCTCATCAGCCGTGAGTGAAATGCCCTGGCCGGCCAGCCGGTGCGCGATCCTGACCTGGCCCTGCAGCGAAACAAGATGCGTATAGCGGTGGTCCGCCGTGCGGAAGGGACGGACAAAATGCAAAAGAACCAGCTCTTTTTGCTGCCCATCGGACAGGCTGACTTCAAAACGGTCCCCCGCGTTCAGGGACAGGTCCTCGCGCTGGTCGCCCAGGCGCTTGAAGGTGACGCCGCGGCCGGGCACCAGGGAATAGCCCTGGTTGCTGATTTCCACATGGAAAGCGAGGGCATCACAGAGCGCTGTTTCCAGCCGGACATGGGCGTCCGGGCCGGTGCCCACCTCTACCAGCTTGGTCTGGAAGCGCGTCAGCTCGACATACTGCGGGGCCTGGCCCGGCGCCGCGATCAAAACGCTTAAAGCCTGCATGAAACCCTCCCTAATCCTGATGGTAGATCACGCAGCCCGGCTGCAGGCGGAACTGGCTGAGCAGCTCATGCCCGCACAGCAGGGCATCCGGCTGCTCGCAGCGCAGGTACATCTTGGGAGAGTTGATCTGAAAGCTCTCCTTGAGCGCGAGCACCAGCTGATGAGCGGTGATATTCAGCGGAATCAAAAGGTCGCAGGAGGTTCTCCTGCTGCGGTCTTCAAACACAACGCTCAGTTCATCCATGTCGTTCCTCCCTTACATATACGCGGAATGCACCTTGAAACGGTATCTCGCAATCCCTACCACATCGCCGATGACCATCTCCGCGGCATGGTTGGCCTTGAGCCGTTTCTCGTTGAGGTAGGTGCCGTTGACACTGCCCATGTCCACCAGATAATACTTATCCTTTTGCGCGTCATAGGTGATGCTGCAGTGCAGGGAGGAAACCTCATTGTCCTCCACAAAGCGGTAGTCACAGTCCAGCCGGCCGATGGTAAACACCGGACGATCGATGGTGATGTGCAAATAGTTGGACGTGTTCAGGCTGCGCAGCACCAGGCTGGGCCTGAATACAGACGGCAGCACCTTGAGGAAATCCTCCTTGTGCACCTCCGGATCGGCCTTGGCCTCCTGCCGCGCCGCCCAGATGGGGCGCAAAAGAACATACGCCATGGCGCCCGCGACCAGCACAATGGCCAGGATGACAGGAACCAGCAAAAAGAGCAGGTTGTCGCTGAGCAGCCAGGCCACAAACCCCAGAACGATCGCCACAGCGGAAAACAGCAGGGATTGCCCGACAACGGCCTTGTTTTTTTGTCCCACAAGCTCCTCCCTATGCCTTGGCGGACGGCGCCTGGTTAAAGCCCTGCACCAGGTCCAGCGCGATACAGGTCAGGTTGTCCCTGCCGCCCATCTCCAAAGCCTCCATGGCAAGCGCCTGCACCAGGTCGCTCACCTTGGGGGCAACGGACATGAAGCGATGGATGTCCCGGTCGCTGATCAGGTCGCTGATGCCGTCGCTGACCAGCAACAGGCGATCCTTCAAATGCGCCTTCAACTCCGTCTGGTGGACAAGCTCCTCGGCGCCGTCCGCCTCGGGCATGCCGATATAGCGTGTGATCACATTGCTTCTTCTGTGCTTTCTGGCCTGTTCAGGCGTCAGCAAGCCGGCCTTGACCATCAGGTTGACCTCGGAATGGTCATCGCTCAAGCGGGTCAGCCGGCCGTCCCGCAGCAAATACACCCTGCTGTCCCCGGTGTTGGCCGCATACAGCATGTCAGCCTTGATGACCAGCAGAGCCAGGGTGCTGCCTGAGGCGCGCGCCCCATGCCTGAGGGCATCGCTGCGGACTTCCCTGGAGGTGTCCATCACGTACCCGGCGATCAGATCGGGAATGGCCTGGCTGCGCGCCTTTATCATAAAGGGAATCAGCCCACGCGCGGTCAGGTAGGAGGCGCGCTCGCCGTACTGCGCGCCGCCCATGCCGTCACAGACCGCGTATACTTGGGTCTTCTCCGTAAAGCTGTGGTGGATCTGCGCCCCCTGGTCCATGGCCTGCAAAGCCATCAGCGCGCCGTTGAAAAAGAAGCTGTCCTCGTTGTTCTTGCGCACACAGCCCATGTGGCTGAGTGTGGACGCTTCAACCAATCGCTTTGCCATGCCTGTCCTCCTCCATTCAAAATGTGCTTCCAGAACTCCAGGAATCCAGGCGCTCAAGGCTCTCCGGAGTTTTTGAAGAAATCAATCAACAGCATAGATTTCGCGGTCATCGGCTTGGTAGGTTCCTTGGTCAACTTCGTCATCTGTTCCTAAACGCGTTTGGATTGGCGTTTTCGTTGGGCCCTTTGTTTGAATTATTGTCGGAATTGTTTTTGTCTGTGGATGTCATCGTATCGTCTTCGGGCGTAGGCGTGGGAGTAGCTTTGAGCTTGGGGGGAGCTGCAGGCGTAGGCGTAACTTTAAGCTTGGGGGTAGCCGTAGGCATAGGCGTAACCTCAGGAGTAGGGCTAACCGTAGGCGTGGGCGTAACCACAGAAGTAGGTATAGCTGTAGGCGTGGGCGTAACCTCAGGAGTAGGGCTAGCCGTAGGCGTGGGCGTCGCCTCACCGGCCAGCTGGCGCAGGACCTCCGGCACACCCTCCTCCTGCCCGCCAAGTGTCATCAAGCCCTCTTCATTCACTGACAATGTCGCGTTCAGCATCCCGTCACCGGCCTGCAGGATCACATTTGTCCCCTGCCTGGGCAGAACGATCAAGCCGGACATGGGGTGATCCGGATCCTTGACCAGTTTGATGTCCTCCAAGCCGGCTTGCTGGATGACCACGGTAAAATGATCGGGCATCGGCTGGCCCGCCAGGGCCTCAAGCTGCTCAAACACGTCCACAACCGCCAGCGCTCCGGTGTCCGCGGCGCGAATGAAGCTCCAGGCTCCCTCCTGCTTGTCCTGGTTGGACAAGCGGAAGCTGAAGGCGGGCAGGCCTTCGTCCCCGAAGGGCACATGGGCGGTCCAGGCCAGATGGTTCGTTTCCTGTGCGTCGGGCAGGTCAAACCTGGCCGGAAGGAAGACCCGGCCCTCCGCTTCCGGGCCGTGCTCCATGCTCAGGGCCGGCGCAGAGGGGTTGAGCAGCAAATCCATTTCCAGGGCGGTATCCCCCTCGCCGCTGCCGGCGCTGGTTTGGATGCGCTCAAGAACGGCTTTCAAATTCTGTGAGTCAGCCTGCAAACCGTCCTTTGACTCCCCCTCAAAGAACACCAGGGGCTGCTGCGTCAGCCAGGACGCCTCCAGAACCCATACGGGCATTTCAGCCATCCACACCAGCTTGTCAACAAGCTCCTGCCGGTCAAACTTGGCGACGAGCGCCCCGGTCTTGACCGCCTGATCATCAACGCTCAGGGGATCGGATTCAAGCTCCTTGCCCTCCCCGGCGGATGCCAGGAGCACATACCGGCCCGGGGCAAGCGCCAGCTGCGCCTGACCCGGCGCCGCCAGGGGGAGGCTTACCTGATCTTTTTTCAAGCTCCAGCTGCTCACGCGGGTCAGATAACGCTCAGGCAGGTCGGTGGCCAGCCCGGGGACATCCAGCAGGCCCAGATGCGTCCGCAGAGCCTGCGCCTGGGACGCGCTGAAGGGCACCTCCACCGCTGCGCCGTCCTTGCCATAGTAGAAATACTGCCCGTCCAGGCCGTACATGCCGTGGATGCCCAGCAGCTCCAGAACATCCCCGGCAGCCAGGGCATGGACCGGCTGCTCCTGCCCGTGCCCGGCATACAGGCCGGTGAGCACATTCACCGTTTGCTCTCCAAAGGTGAAGCGCAGCGTATAGGGTTCATTGCGCAGGCTGACGCCGGACAGGCCGCCCTGCGCGGACAGGGTCAGCCCGGTGATGGTGCGGCCGTCCGCCTCACGCACCAGGCTGTATGTGCCGCCATCCAGCGGCCCGCCGGGCGCCGTCAGGCTGCCAAACACCCCGGGGCCGATCTCCAGCGCAAACAGCTCCAGAGGTTCATAGCCCCCATCCATTGCGGCAATCAGCTGCCTGCCCTGCTCAGGCAGCGGCCCCTGGGATGTATTGGGCCGGCCGTCCACCATCAGGGTTTCGCCCTGGCGGTACACCCAGGCATCCGCGGCCAGGGGTTCCAGGCCGCCGGTATCAATGGCGTAACAGATGCGCTCAATGTCAAACACGGGGCTGGCCGCCTGCCCGGCTGAAGCCGTGAAAGGCGGGGCATCATGCCGTGACAGCCCGGAAGCATGCTTCACTTGGACGCTGGCTGTATAGCTGCCCTCGCTGAGCAGGATGCTGCCCATCTGCTCGGCGGGAATATCAACGCCCGCCTGCCCGGATTCGATGCGCAGGGAGGCCAGGTAGGGCGCGACTGCGCTCAGATCGACCGGGTAGAGCGTTTCGGTGGTGGATTCAATCTCCCGGGTTTCTCCCGCGCTGGCCAGGTAAAGCCGCTCTCCCGATTTGAGGACAAAGCTGTCCTCAGGCAGAGGCGTTGGCCTGGGTGTGGGGCTGGGCGCGGGCGAGGGACTGGGCGTGGGCGGCACCGGCGTGGGCGAAGGACTGGGAGAAGGCAGTGAAAAAACGATCTCGGTTTGCATCGCCAGGTGAATCACCCGGTCTTCATACGTGGTCTCCCCATCCTGGACAACAAGCCGGTAGGGGCCCGTGTGCAGCTCCAGCTCCGCCTGCGCGCTCTGCTGGCCGGGCGGGATCTCCGGCATGCTGACCGCCTGGCCTTCCTCGTCCGTCAGAAGCCAGGTCATTTCACGCCCCAGCAAACCCTCCATCCGCAGGCTGAGCCTGACCGGCCTTCCGGTCATTTGAATCAAAAAATAGGCGCCGCCAACCAGCGCGACCGCCAGCAGCGTGACCGCAGCGGTCACAATGAACCGGCGCTTCTTGCGCCGCTTGAAGGCGCCGGAGGGCGAAAACGCGCTTTCCTCAGGCAGGGGCGGGATGGGAAGGACATTGACAGACATCAGCGGCTGTCCCTGGGCATCCCGGAAACGCACCGGCGCGTCCAGCAAAAGATCGGCCTGGTCAGCGCGCTCCATGGCGCTGTCCATCTGATACACGCGTATCGCGGTCTGGCCGTACGCAAAGGCATCCAGCAGCTTGAGCGGCCGGTCGTTTTTCTCTTCCGCTGTGCCGAAGATCTCTATGGCCTGCGCCAGCAGCTCGGGCTTGCGCGAAGCGATCGTGATCCGGTCACCGTTGCGCGCGCCGCCGGGCTCAGGATAAAATTCCTCCACGAGCACCTTTGTCTGGTTCCACTCATCCAGGGCGATATACACCACGGACTGGATGTTGCGCCCCAGAGGGTTGCCCAGCAGATACCGCTGCGCCAACAGGGTGCCTGGCGGCATCACATCCAGATCATCCGCCGGGGGCTGGTTGATAAAACCACAGTGCTGGCAGCTTTCCTGGTTCCACTGCTCAAAACATTCCGGGCATCTGTTCATGCTGTCTCTCCTGTGGCTTGTCCTGCTGGCTTCGCGTCGCGAGCGCTCAGCAACGCGGTCTGCTGCCAAATGCGCGCCAAAACCCCCCGTATCCCGGCCAGGCATTCCGCCAACCGGGCAATGAGCGGGCCGGAATATCGGGCGTGGTTTGTGCAGCCGATGATGAACGGCGTATCATCTGCCTTGCTACGGCTATATTCTATGCATGCGGGCAAAATGTGTCAACAACCCTTCCCCTGCCGCGCCTGCCTTGTGCCGGCGCGCGGAGGCAGGTATAATGAGCCGAAAAGCGCCCGGGCCTGCTGGCTGCCGGGGCAAAAACAACAAGGGAGGTTGCGATGGAACATACTGACAGGGCCGGGCGCATCGCCTGGTTTCAGGAAGCGCGCTTTGGCATGTTCATTCATTGGGGCTTGTACAGCATTCCCGCGCGCGGCGAATGGGTGCGCTCCTGGGAGCGCATCAGCAATGAGGATTACCAGCCCTTTTTTGAGGAATTCAACCCCAGCGATTACGACCCCAAGGCCTGGGCCCGGGCGGCCAGGGAGGCCGGCATGCGCTACGCGGTGTTCACCGCCAAGCACCATGACGGCTTTTGCCTGTTTGACAGCAAGCTGACCGATTACAAGTCCACCAACACCCCTGCCGGGCGCGACCTGGTGCGTGAATATCTGGAGGCCTTCCGCGCTGAGGGGCTCAAGGTTGGCTTGTACTTCTCCATCATTGACTGGCATCATCCGGATTTTCCCCATTACGGCGACCGCCAGCACCCCGAGCGCGACAACGAAGCCTTCAGGGGCGTCCGGCATGATTTTGACAACTATCTCAGGTATATGCACGGCCAGGTGGAGGAGCTGGTCACGGGCTATGGCAGGATCGATCTGATGTGGTTTGACTTCTCCTATGACCACATGACCGGCGAGACCTGGCGCGCGACAGACCTGGTGCGCATGATCCGCCGCCACCAGCCCCACATGATCATGGACAACCGCCTGGAGGTCTCCGGGGAGGGCTTTGGCAGCCTGCTCTCCGGCCAGCCCAAGGAATACGCGGGCGATTATGTCAGCCCCGAGCAGATCATTCCTCCGGAGGGCGTCCTTGACATCAACGGCAAACCGGTGCCCTGGGAGGCCTGCGTCACCATGAACAACCACTGGGGCTATACCGAGCGCGACAAGTTCTTCAAGCCCGCGCCCATGCTCATCCGCAAGCTGGTGGAATGCGTGTCCAAGGGCGGCAACCTGCTGCTCAACGTGGGCCCGGACGCCCGCGGGATGATCCCCGAGCAGTCCCTGGACATCCTCAGGCAGATCGGGCGCTGGATGAAGCGCAACGGCGAAAGCATTTACGGCTGCAGCCCCGCGGGGATGGACAAGCCGGACTTTGGCCGCATCACCAGGCGCGGCAAGACGCTGTACTACCATGTCTTCGACAACCCCATCGGCTACCTGCCCCTGAGCGGCCTGAAGCCCGAACAGGTGGAGAGCATCCGCCTGCTGTCCAGCGGCGCGCAGATGAAGATAGAAAAGGACTGGATCACCAACAACTATCCGGACCATGTCTTCACCAGCTTCGGGCCGAACCCGGTGCTGCCGGATGAGACCGACACCGTGGTGGCGGTGCGGCTGAAGGATTGAGCCGGTTTTATTCGGAAAGCAGGTACGCCAGGGCCTTCCCGTACTTGAGCTCCACCCGCTCCCGGTCTTTCTGCGTCGGGTTGGGAATGCGGCGGATGTCCATGTTGTGGGTGATATCCAGCACCTTGACAGCCCTCGCCAGCGGGTTTTGCTTTACCCGGAAAAGGTAGTCATTGTAGTTCTCCCCCGGGCGCTTCGTGATCGCATCCAGCGCACCGGCGACGGCCTCGCCGAACATGGACCGGGCCCTGGCCACCGACATGAGGTGCGGCGCGTCCTCGATGGTGTCGTGGAGGTAGGCCACAATCTTTGCATCGTCGCCATGGCAGCGCTCCGCCACCCAGGCCGGGTGCTCGTCATATGGCCGGCCGCCTTTGTCAAGCTGGCCGGCGTGGATCTCCCTGCTCAACAGCTGGGCTTGCGCAACCCTGTCCATCTCCATGATCCCTCCTCTTCCCATCACCAGTATACCGCGGTTTGCAGGGATTCAAGAGCAGCATCATATACTTTCTTCATAAATTCTTGCCGAGCAGCGGTTTCCCGCAAAATCCATTTGTGCATTGTGGATTTTATCTTTCCCCTCGCAGGGGGTATAATCGCATTGAAAGCGCTCTGTCAGGCGTCGCATCATTTATTCGGGAACCATTTTGATGGGGACTGCGTCACAATAGCAAAAGGAGGTATCGATCATGCGCAACACGCAAACTTTTTTACACAAGCTCTCCGCCCTTCTGATGGCCCTGCTGATGGCGCTGTCCCTGGCGCTGCCGGCCCTGGGCGCGCCGTTTACCCAGGAACTGCGCCCGGGCGACAGCGGCGAGGAGGTGCTAGCCATGCAGATGCGCCTGAAGGAGCTGGGGTATTACACAGGTCAGCCCGATGGTAACTTCGATGAAGCCACCCGGGCTGCGCTCATCCTCTTCCAGCAGGACAACAACCTGCTGGCCACCGGCACGCTGGACAGCGATACCCACCAGGCGCTGTACGCCCGGGATGCCCGGCGCTTCACACCCATCGCCGATGAGAGCTGGGCCATGGAAATTCCCTATGGCACCCTGGCGTACGACACCGGCGCCCCGGGCATGGGATGGAGCCCGATGAACACCAATGAGTACGATGTGTTCAATGAAAACCGCTTCCTTGCCGTGGCCACCTCCCCCCTGTCCACCTTCGCGGCCGATGTGGACACCGCCTCCTATGCCCAGCTGCGCGCCAAAATCCTGCGCGGCCAGGCCGTGCCCCCCGACAGCGTGCGCATCGAGGAGATGCTCAACTATTTCAAGTATAACTACAAACAGCCCGCGCCCGGGGAGCCCTTCGGCGTCACGATGGAGCTGGCCAAAACCCCCTGGAACGAAGACACCTGGCTGCTGCTGATCGGCTTGCAGGCTGAGGAAATCAAGCGGGAGGAGCGGCCGCCGCAGAACCTGGTCTTCCTCATTGACGTCTCCGGCAGCATGGACATGCCCGACAAGCTGCCCCTGGTCAAGCGCGCCTTCCTGATGCTGCTGGAGGAGCTTTCCCCTACGGACACCGTCAGCATCGTCACCTATGCCTCCAGGGATGAGGTGGTGCTCTCAGGCAGGCCGGCTGCCGACAAGGTGGCCATCATGGAGGCCATCAACGCGCTGGAAGCCGGCGGCAGCACCGCGGGCGCCGCTGGCATCATCACCGCCTATGAGCTGGCCAGGGAGCACTTCATAGAAGGCGGCAACAACCGCGTGCTGCTGGCCACCGACGGCGACCTGAACGTGGGCGTGACGGATGAGGGCAGCCTGGCCCGGCTGGTAGAGGAAAAGAAACAGGGCGGCGTCTTCCTGTCCGTCCTGGGCTTTGGCGATGGCAACTACAAGGACAACAAGCTGGAAGCCCTGGCCGACCGGGGAAATGGAAATTACAGCTATATCGACACCATCCATGAGGCCCGCCGCGCGCTGGTCACCGAAATCGGCGCCACCTTCTTTACTGTCGCCCGGGATGTCAAGCTGCAAGTGGACTTCAACCCGGCCCACCTGAAGGGCTACCGGCTGATCGGCTATGAAAACCGCGTCATGGCGGCAGAGGACTTCGCCGATGACACCAAGGACGGCGGCGAGCTGGGCAGCGGCCACCGGCTGACGGTGCTGTATGAGCTGGTGCCCGCGGACAGCGCGTTCGACGTCGGCGAGGTTATTAGCAAGTACCAGCAAGCAGCTCCCCTTGACAGCCCGGCCCTGAGCGATGAGCTGCTCACCCTGTCCGTCCGCGCCAAGGCGCCCACGGGGGAAGAAAGCGCGCTGTACACCTACCCGCTCAAGACGCAGGCGCCCGGGGAGATGACCGACAACCTGCGCTTCGCCGCCGCGGTGGCCGAGGTGGGCATGCTGCTGCGCGACAGCGAATGGAAGGGCAGCGCCACCTATGACAGCGCGCTGGAGCTGCTGCGCGCGGACAGCAGCCTGACCGGCGACCCCTACAAAGAGGAGTTCCTCTACCTGGTCAACCTGCTCAGCCGCGGGAACTGACGCTGCCGCGAAGCGAAGGCCTTGAAGCCCGGCAGCAGGCGGGCACGGCTGACAAATCAGGCAACGCAAAGTATACTGAAACTCAAAAGAACGGCTTTGCTGCGTGGCCTGCCCATGCGGCAAAGCCTGATCTGATGAATCTGTTTGAGGAGGGAACGCATGGGACTCAATCCTGCCCTGGGCATCCGCGTCGGGCGGCTGCCCGCCGGACCTAAAAACCTCATCACCGATGTGCCGGGACTCAAGGTAGGGCACCATACCCTGGCGGAGGGACCGGTGCAGACCGGCGTCACGGTCCTCCTGCCCGGTCCGGACAACTGCTTCACGCGCAAGCTGCCTGCCGCCGTCACGGTGTTCAACGGCTTTGGCAAATCCCTCGGGCTGATGCAGATAGAGGAGCTGGGCCAGCTGGAGACGCCCATCGCGCTGACCAATACCCTGTCTGTCGGCGCCGCCTGGACCGCCCTGTGCCGCCACGCGCTGTCTCAAAACCCGGGCATCTGCCTCACCACCGGCACCGTCAACCCGGTGGTGTTTGAGTGCAATGACAGCTACCTCAATGACATCCGCGGCCTGCATATCAAGGAAGAGCATGTGCTGTCCGCGCTGAAAAACGCCAGCCAGACCTTTGAGGAGGGCAGCCTGGGGGCTGGGCGCGGCATGCGCTGCCACGGGCTCAAGGGCGGCATCGGCTCCAGCTCGCGCATGCTTGACATCGCAGGCCATCCCTATGCGCTGGGCGCCCTGGTGCTGGCCAACCACGGCAGCCTGAGCGATCTGACTATCGCGGGGCGTCATATTGGCCCCAGGGCGGAGGAGCTGCTGAACAGCGGCTGGGCCAGCGGGTATGAACAGCAGCAGGACAAGGGTTCGGTCATCGTGGTGCTGGCCACCGATGTGCCCCTGGACAGCATCCAGCTCAGGCGCGTGTCCCGCAGGGCTGTTGCCGGCCTGTCGCGCACCGGCAGCAACATCGGCCACAGCAGCGGCGAGATCGCGCTTTGCTTCTCCACGGCCAATCCCATCACGCATGATGACCCGGCGCCCTTCCGCCAAAACCTTCAGCTCAACGAAGCCCATATTGACCTGCTCTTCCGCGCCGCGGCCGAAGCCACGGAGGAAGCTGTGCTCAGCGCGCTGTTCCATGCCCGGTCCCTCACAGGGCGCGACGGCCACCGCGCCCACGCCCTGAGCGAAGTGCTGGCGGCGCTCGAGGAAAAGGAAACGCAACAAGCACAGGACCAAAGAATGATATAAGAAGATAGCGCGAATGATATAAGAAGATGGGCGCGAATGTATTCTTGACCTTTGCTGACCAGGGGGGTACAATAAAAATACCGGATGGATGTCCGGCCAACAAACGCCAGTCGGCGCGGCTTAGGGCGCCGCAGGACCGGGGCAGGCTGCGCCCCGCCAGTCCCCCGCCTGGGGGTGCACTGGTTTCGACGGGGATCGTCGGGCACACGGAAAGCGAGCCGCGGCCCCTGCACCGCGCAACAACGGGGAAATTAAATAACTGACAACAATCAGAATTTAGCTTTCGCGGCCTAAGCCCGCGAAACGTCGGCCCCAAGCGCTCACGGCTTGGGCCCCCGGCGTCAATGATGTGAGGAACAGGGCCACCTAAGCTTTGCGGTGAACCCGGTAAAATGAAGCTACCAAGCCCGGCAGCCTGACGGCGGGTGGCCGGAGGCGGGAATTAAAAAACACCGTCTGCGCTCGGAGAAATCCGTGGGTTTGAATCTTCGGACAGGGGTTCGATTCCCCTCACCTCCACCAATCTGGGAGGCCATAATTTACATGGCCTCCCCGTTTTGTTATATACCATAAGGGTTTTTCGAGTTCAGAATATTGAACAGCAGTTCGGTAAATTGGTCTGTTTTCCCCTGTTTCGGAACCCCATGCACCAATTATGCACCAATTTTGAAAATGAAAAATGACCCGATATCGAGTCGTAAAATAAGCTTTTTGTACACATCTAATGAGTCTCACTAAAGAAAGACAACTGCTCATACTGTTCGGAATTGTTTTGAGTCGCTTGTGCAATTCGGTTGGAGATATTTTCATTCAGTTTCGTAGATAATTTGTGTTGCATATCAGACATCGTATGCTGGTAAACATTTTTCAGCATGTTGGTTGTAGCATGTCCCATGCGCTCCATGCCCTGCATTGACGCGCGGGAGATATTTGGCCAATTCTTTTTCACTTTCCGAATTGTCATAGATAAACAGCCAGTTTGGATTGTTTGACATCCACGCCCATAGAGATTGCAGTATATCTTTACTTTCGTAAGCAACATCTCTTTTGATGATTCCTTTTTCCACCAAGAGGTCTCTGTAAGAATTTAATATAGCCACCTCATTTTCAGCATTGACCCACCAGATGGTGTCGTATAGATAACCGTTGTCCAGCGTATAGGCAAGGGCGATCTGTGTTTTGCCAACAGCCCCCATGCCGCATAAAGCAAAGGAGCAGGGATTCTTTTCACCGGGCTGAAAGGAGTTTATTAGTTCATCAAGAATCTCTTTTCGCCCTGTAAAGTGCATATTTTGGGTATAGGGTATGTTGTTAAAAGGAAGCTGGCCGGGAAACCTCGGCTTCTTTGTGCCGGGGAAGCCGGGCTTGTTCCTTGGGATGTCTTCATCTATTATCTGCATCAATCTTTTCTCTGCCTCTTCTTTATCTACTCCGAAGAGGTCAATATAAATGATTGGGGCAAATAAACCTTCCGGTTTAATATTTTCTATCCGGATTGGGATAAATAAACCTTTTTCACTGCTTGGATCTTTGGTAAATGCCGCTGTCCACTCAGCTTGGCAATATACTTTCTGCATATACTTAGCCGACAAAACCGCAATAAATCTTTCACAATTCTCCAATACCTCGTGCATATTTAAGACAAAGTTTTCTCCCACCTTAAAATCCCATGCCTGCATATATGTGGTGCGGCCATTCTCCTCCAATGTTCCAGCAATCCAGGTTGCCCATTTTTCATCCGAGGTAGTGTAACTAATAAAGAAATCTCTTTTTTGCATTTAGTCTATCCCATCCTCTTTTTCCATTGTAGTTCGAGTTGCATTTTATAACCGACAAGACAAGTTTAGTTCTCCGCTTACTTTTTTCGTTTATCTACTTTATCCTTTCTTTCCTTTTTTAAAATAGCATTTACGCATGATATGCTAGTTATCATAACTAAGGAATAATAATTTGGCTCATTAACATTTTATCCATGAAAAAACCTAGTTATATCTTACTTACTATCGTTATGTTGGCTTTTTATCATTTTATTGACCATTGTAATATTATTATATACTGTTACCGTATCAGGATGGTCGGAACCCAGAACTTTTTCGAAAACCGCCAGCGCCTTTTCAAGCCATGCCAGTGCCGTCTTGTACTCACTTTGACAGCCATATATATAGCCAATACTATTGTACAATATTCCCATATCAGTATGTTCGGGACCCAAAACCTTTTCGCGAATCGCTAGTACCTTTTTATACCATTCCAGAGCAGTTGGGTAGTCACCCTGACTGTTGTATATAGAAGCGATATTATTGTAAGTTGTTGCCATGTCAGGATGATCGGAACCAAGTACTTTTTCTTGAACCGCTAAAGCCTTTTTATACCATTTAAGTGCCGTTTTGTAGTTGCCTTGGCAAGAATATGTTTCACCGATATTATTGCACACTGCTGCCGTATCAGGATGGTCGGGACCTAAAACTTTTTCAAAAACTACCAATGCTTTTTCGCTCCATGCCAGAGCTGTTTTGTAGTCACCTTGGCATTTGTATATAGAGGCGATATTGTTGTATGAAATTGCTGTCTCTGGATGATTCAAACCTAGAACTCTTAAACGAATCGTTAGTGCTTCTTTATTCCATTTTAATGCCTTGTCATATTCTTTCTTACAATAGTAAACTCCTGCAATATTGCTGTATGTCATTGCAGTCTTCAGATGGTCGGCTCCTAGTTGCTTTATATACACTTTTAATGCCTTTCCGTACCATTCTTGTGCTTTGTCATATTCTCCTATTTCATGATATATTCCGGCAATGTTATTGTATGTCAAGGCCGTGTGTAAATCGTCGGAACCTAAGACTTTTTCTTGAATTTTTAATGTCTTTTCAAGTTCTTTCATCGCCTTTTTGTATTTGCCTTGGCTATGGTATATTGAGGCAATATTCACATAAATAGTTGCCACAACTATATTATCGGGCCCATAAACTTTTTGGAAAACCTCCACACCCTTTTTATTCCATTCTAGTGCCTTTTTATATTCTCCTAAGTTATAATATATCCCTGCTCTATTGCAGCAAGTCATCGCTGTATCTAAATGGTCGGAGCCTAAGACTTTTTCACGAATTGATAATGCCTTTTTATTCCATTCTAGTGCTTTTTGATATAGCGCAGTGTGCAGCAACCATCCCCCACCATTTGCATATAGACCGGCTATCTCTTCCGTTTCTGTCTTCAAACCATTTTGCTCACACAAAAGAACTGATTGTACATGGGGCAACAGTTGAGCACAGTTTTCCCATGTTTTTGCATCATACTGATTATAAGTAAATAGATGATACAGAATGTTTACACAAGCGTGAAAGTATCGAGCTTGTTCCTCTTTCAAGGATTGCCTTATTACTTTTTGGAGTAGCAGATGGATACTCATCCTGTCTTTTTCAGATTTAATCAATGAATATTGTGTAAGGACTTTTATCGTTTTTTTGAACTTCAGTTCGTGCTTCACGGCGCTTGCCAGCGGTTCAGGCAAATATTCACTGCTTTGAAGAAATATATCTGTCTGAATATTATCAGGTGCCAAAAAGGCGATAAGTCCAATCAATTGTTTTGCACTCTCATTATCGATTTTGGCAAGGGAAATTTACCAAGTCGTGGCAACTGTCTGCTCATAAAAAATAGGTTTAAATTCACTTTCCCCAAACATTTCAAGCTGATACTTAATGTAAAGCTCCAGATATTCTTGATAGGAAATATTGTTTTCTATGATATAGGCAGCCGCTTGGTCAAGTGCCAGCGGAAGATAGCCCAGTCCCTTGCCAAGATCATTTGCGTCGTTAAAGCTTCCTTCTATCTTGAAACTATTGAAAAATTCCACGGCCTCCTGTGGCTGAAATACATCTACCTCAATTTTTTGCACATTTCGCCAATTCTTATTTCTGGTTGTAATCAGGATGTGTCCCGTGTTGACCCGCGGGAGATATTGGGCTAATTCTTTTTCGCTCTCCGCGTTGTCATAAATAAACAGCCAGTTTGGATTGTTTGACATCCATCTCCATACCGATTGCAATACCTTATCTCTTTCATAGGCAACATCCTTTTTGATAATTCCTTTTTCCACCAAGAGGTCTCTGTAAGAGTTTAGCACAGTTACTTCGGTTTCCGCATTGACCCACCAGATAGTATCATACAAATATCCGTTGTTTAAAGCATAGGCAAGCGTTATCTGCGTTTTGCCAACAGCTCCCATGCCACATAGGACAAAGGAATAGGGGTTGTTTTCACCTGGCTTTAAGGAGTTTTTCAGTTCATTAAGAATTTCCTTTCGTCCTATAAAGTGGATGTTTTTAGTGTAGGGTATATTGTTGAGGGGAAGTTGTCCGGGAAATTTCGCTTTCTTTGTACCAGGGAAGCCGGGCTTGTTTCTTGCGATATCCGTCTCATTTATCTGCATTAATCTTTTCTCTGCCTCTTCTTTATCTACTCCGAAGAGGTCAATATAAATGATTGGGGCAAATAAACCTTCCGGTTTTATCTCTTCTATTCTAATCGGGATAAATAAACCTTTTTCACCGCTTGGATCTTTGGTAAATGCCGCCGTCCACTCAGCTTGACAATACACCTTCTCCATGTATTCGGCAGACAAAACCGCGATGAATTTATCACAATTCTCCAATGCCTCGTGCATATTTAAGACAAAGTTTTCACCCGCCTTGAAATCCCATGCCTGCATATATGTAGTGCTGCCATTCTCCTCCAATGTTCCAGCAATCCAAGTTGCCCATTTTTCATCCGAGGCAGTGTAACTGATAAAAAAATCTCTTTTTGCATTTGGTCTATCCCATCCTCTTTTTATGTTGGATTGGTTTAGTGGTGTCCACCAGGAAACTCTGACTTAATTCTTCGCTTACCTTTTCCAGTAATTTGTTTCAGTCTTTCTTCTGCCTCTTTTCCATCTACTCCGAAAATATCAATATAGATAATTGGCGCTAATAAACCCTTCGGTTTATAATCTTCTACCCTGATAGGGATAAATAAGCCTTTTTTACTGCTAGGGTCTTTGGTAAATGCCGCCGTCCACTCAGCTTGACAATACACCTTCTCCATGTATTCGGCAGACAAAACCGCGATAAATTTATCGCAATTTTCCAATGCCTCGTGCATATTTAAGACGAAGTTTTCTCCCGCCTTGAAATCCCAAGCTTGTAAGCAGGTGGTATAGCCATTCTCCTCCAATGTTCCAGCAATCCAAGTTGCCCATTTTTCATCCGAGGCGGTATAACTGATAAAGAAATTCTTTTTATTCATTTAATTGATCCCCCCCTTTTTATCTGTTGTTCTGGACAGTAACATTACCGAATCTACTTGTTTTTAATCCCTGAATGATATTCCGTTTCCCTTCGGTCATGAAGCCGGGTTTGAAGAGTGCTTTCTTTTTGTTCGCCAAATATAGTCCTCCTATGATTTTTTATTCTATCATAAAAGGCCATTGGATTCTTACTTATTTACAGACTTTTTTCACAGGCTCTTTCTAAATATGTTCAGCTTTTAAACTCATTTTTTCTAAGAACTTATCCAATGATTTATTGAATGAATCATATTCACCCCAACCATGGTTGATATCCCAGATAAAGGATTGAAATTCATTATTATTTGTATTCCCATACATATATGTGGCTTGAGTTTTATCCTCGACCTTGATACAACCCACCGTAAATTCCAAGTGGCAATTAACCATTCTCCACCAAGGACTGTGGGCATCTCCACAGAGATACAGAGCAACAGGATACTTTTCAAATAATCTCTCAATCTTTTGCTTTTCATCAATGCTGAAAAAATCCGGCGAATGATGAGCTAAAACCACAATTGGGTACCCTGGAAATTCTAAACAAGCATTTTCAAGTTGTATCTCAATATCCCTAGTACCAACAAGCAATTTTCCACGGTCTTCGCTAGAATGGTGCAGAGCTGCTGTGTTGAGGCACAAAAAGATTGTCTTTCCGTCACAATAGTAAGTATGTAGTTTAACACCCTTCCATGGATTCAATTTGCTCCCATACAATTTACTGCAAATCATACGGAAAAACCAGAATTGAGAGTTTATTTTCTTGAGATGCTCGTCAGTAAATTTCCCTTTGTTTTTCTTATATTCTTCCCTTAGCGTTTCAACATCACTTTCTTTTATTTTCTCACGATTTAAATCATGGTTCCCAGGAACAATATGAATGTGCTTGTAATCCTCAATCCCTATTGCCGACGCTATTTTACGAATATATTCTACCGCATGGTCTACTGCTTCCTTTGCTTTTATTCCCGACTGATACTTTGCATGTCGAAAATCCCCAGTTATAATCAGTTCGTCAACTTTTTTCCCTGATTTCACCAGATTGCTTAACTCATTTAACAAATCTTTGCGCATAGACTCAGATTCACCACCATCATCTCTAGGATTATAATGTAAATCAGACAGGTGCAGGAAGCGTATCCTTGCTTTTGGCAGCCCCTTTGCTGATGGCCGAGTACCACTTTCTGTATTAAACGTAACGCATGAATACTCACCTGTACATAAAAAAAGTGAGTCGGAGCACAGCACAAATTGAGCAGGAAAATCTATTAAGTCATCATGTTTATCACAATACTTACTAAGCCATTCGTGAGCACATTTTAACTGATGAGTTGCTGAATCAGGTGCATACATTGACAAAGCGTGTGCCACAATGCAGGTCGTTTCAAAATCAACTTCTTTACTTTTAGAGTTGCTACCCCATCCGCTATCACCAAGTTGATGTTCCATTATGATTTTAAAAGCTTTTTTAGCAATTTTTGCTCCTTGTGCAAAAAACCTTTTATCTGAACTCAATAGATGCTTGCATCTACACCAAATAAACAAGTAGGTAGCAGCAACATCAATACGATCGTATATTTTTTTCCAATGATCATCATATTCCTCCCAGCGATACCTATTTTTCCAGCGCTTCTCGTCTAGATGTTGTTCGGAAGAATATCCGAGTGTAGGAAAGTAACCATAATACCACTGTGAAAACATTTCTGCAATAATGTCAATCCCTGCATTAGATAAAAATGTATCTGATCTGCAATAATAAAAAAAATCCGTCCAAACTGTTACCCCACCACGTAGAATGTCCCTAATGTTCAAAAAAATATATTCTCGCAAAGTTTCTACTTCTGGAATTCGGAACCAATCACACAAGCGTAATATTGTAGCTTCTTCTATCTCTTGATCATAATCAGATACATGATCGAACAGTCTGTTATAATATCTATCAAAATCACTATCAATAAATCTTTTAATCTCGTCAATGCTTATTGTCTCTGGCTTAAGAATATCAGCAGGTAATTGAAAAACATTAATTATTGAACACAAACATTCTCTGAATTTTTGAGATATGATCTCATTTGAAGCTCCAGGCAACGATTGGCTTTTAAAATAGATATATTTTTCCAGACCACTAAACCCTTGAGTTTCAAAACAAAAATCCTTTTTTAGCCAATCATCAAGTTTTTTTCCATTCAGTATACCTTTTGTTGATTTCACCTTTCTTTTCCTCCAAAAAGATATTTCATACAATATATAAGTCCCTGTAATTTTAAATACAATGAGTGTTGGCAGCTTATTTTGATGTACTAAACTTTTTAAACACAACTTCCAGATAGGTCATGTAACAGAAACCAAACTCGTAATCATTCAGTCTGTTTCTCATCTGGAAAGATTCGCTGTAAAAAATCAAGAGCAGAAGATTCTGCCACACGAAGCAGAACATCAAAGTAGTGCCAAGGATTATCAGCTGCCATCAGCATCTCTACAGTCGCCCTGACGCAAAAATCATCTAAATGTAGTTCGAAGAACTCAATAGCGAGCTTACTCATAACGTCAGCGCGAATATTTGATTTTTTAATATGTTTCGCACTATTTAATGCATATTGCGCAATTTTGTTAATTCCGGTAATATTGCTTTTTTTAGTCTCATAATCAATTTTGTCACCAAAGATATTGCAAGATAGTTTTTTGATTTCTTTAGCCGCAGTATAATTGCCAGCGTCTCGTAATGCCGCGCCAATTCTCCATAAAGCGAGATCTATCGAATCAGGATCAATGACTTTGTGCCCGGTGCTTTGTGTAGTTTCTATCGCATTATTAGTTTTCACTAGTAATGCATTGATATCGGCAAGAGTATTGATCTTCGTGCATGAATCAATGATAATGCCCGTTTCAACTACCCCTCGAAGTTTTTCAACTATTTTAGCTGCTTCGTAGTTTCTGGCATTCATTAAAACGCATATGACATCCGTTAGTGCAGCAGTCGAGTAGAAAGGATTACTGATATCAATTGCAATTGTAATAGCTTCAATAATGTTGTCATTTTCTGCATGAAACTTTACGATTTCCTTGAGTTTATCTTCTTTCGAATTCATGTTAGTTGTTTTCGGGGTTTCTGTCACCATATTAGTGCTTACTAATGAAGCTGAGATATCAGTAAAAGCATTCATCTTCGAACAGGAGTCAATTTCGCCATTTTCAATAGCTTTAGCGAGTTTTTCGGTTTTATTAGCTGCTACAATATTTCCAGTTTTTGTTAAAGCCTCAACAATATATCCAAGTGCAAGAACCAAACGTTTGGAATCTCTAAGGGGAGAATAAGTCATTCTTCTGACAATGTCTACTGCTTTGGTTACATGGCCATTATTGGCAAGAGCATCTACCACCCAAATTAGATTTGTTTCTTCGAAATTTGAATCATGACTATCATATGCTGTAGCATAGGCTCGTTCTGCAATTTCCGAAGCCTCCTTAATTTTATCTATATCTACCAAAATAATAGCGATATCAGTGAGAGCAATAGCCCTTGAGTTTAGGTCGTCAATTTCGCTAACAATTTTGACAGCTTTGGCAATGTTTTCAGTGGTGCCTGTTTTCGCAAGTGCAAGTGCAACACGCGTCAGAAACTCAATCTTAATATCCAAACCTATATCTTCATCAATGTAGTTATATGCAATTTGAGCGGTATTGGTTGCTTCAGTAAATCTACCCATATCTGCAAACGTATAAGCTATCTCAGTAATGAGCATAAGCTTAATAAACAGTACGTCGAAACTGTTAGTGAATTTTTCGGCTTTTTTGATATAGCTAATATCACCAGTTCTCACAAGAGTAGTGACAATATCTGAGAGAGTTTCAACCCTTCCAAGAAATATAAAAGGATTTCCAGCGCTTTCTAAAACTTCTTCAATGTATCCAGGTCGGCCAACTTTCTCAAGTGCAATAGAAACATTCACTAGTGCTCGAAGTTGATAACCCAGACTATAGATCTCCCCTGTTATTTCATAGGCTTTTTCAATGTTGCTAATGTTATCCGTTTCTGCAAGTACAATTGCTATCCTCATAAGAGCATCATCTTTACAATCTAAATCAGAGATTCCAATAGCTATTTTTTTAGCCCTATCAATATCACCAACAAGAGCAAGTGCAACGGCGACATGAATGAGAGCGTTATTCTTATAGAAAGAACCGCTAACATTATCAAGTATTAGATTAACAATTTCATTAGCTTTATTAATATTGTTGTTTTTCACAAGTATATTAACTATATTTGTAAAGGCAATAATCTGTAAGTTTAGTTCAGTGATATTGTTTGCGTTTTGAAAAGCCATATCAATCTCACCAACATTAGCTAGAGATATAGCCATATCTTTGAGGACGGAATTTTTAATGTATGGATGAGTGATTCTGTTTGCAATTTTAGTGGCTTCGTTATTTTTACCAATACCAGCAAATGAAATAGCTATATGAAATAGTGCCAAGTCATGTCTCTGCGGCTCATTTATGGAATCAGCAAGCGTAATAGCACGCTCCTCATCATTAAGAAGAACATACAATGCTGGAAGTCTAATTGGAACATTTTCATACGGTTGATGGAGATGGTGGAGAAAATGTAATGCTGTAGCTAAGTTAGTAAGAGATTTGCTGGAAATATCAGTAATACGTTTTTCGACTCTATCAATGTAAGTTCGTAATTGGATAATAGATTGATAGTCGTTGCCATTTTTTTGCCGAAGAAGACTCATTCGTATCTGATCAGTTAATATAGTAAGGGCTTGCTTTTCTAAATCTGGATCACTGGACAGCAAATCCGCTAGAGCTTCGGAACAAAAATAATTCGGTGATGACGATGACCATTTTTGTTTTATAGTGTATTTCTCAGCCCAAGAAGCGATTTTATGGCGCCATTTTTTGAGCACACGAAAACGCTCTGCTCGATATCTGATTCGGTCTTCCTCAATCTCGGCAGCATTTCCCTGTTCTAATGGAGGGCATACCTCCTCGTCGAGATGCTCACAAATGAGTAGTTGGTCGAGTAATTCATGAGCAATAGAATATGCCTGTTCTTCATCAGTGAATTTTGTGGTTTTAAAAGAACGTGCAGTAACGCCATTCCTAAGAATTTGAGCAATAGAACGCCTGTCTTTTCCTGTCAATTGGACAAGATCATGTGTTGTAAGCCAACCACCAGAAGCAGACATATAGGCGAGCATATCCCGACCATAATAATTTTGAGAGTCTGTAAGATTACGTATTTGTTCCAGTTCATATTCGGCCGCAACACGAGCAGCTCTCGCTAATTCAGATTGGGAAAGGGTGTGAATGTAAGCAGAATTTTTCAAGGGATGTGGAGAGGAACCTTGAGTATCAAGGGGTAAGGGGAAATTGATACGAGATGAAACAATTATACGAACGTTTAGAGGAAGCTCTCTAGGCAGTGAATTCGCTATAGACTGTATAGAATTGACTCCACGATATGGCCCCTGATCTTCATCAAGTCCATCAACTAAAATGACTAATTTGCCCTTCCGTAATTTCATCTCAACGGCAGCTAGCTTAATCAAACGGTTTAGTTGCGAAACACGTCCTTGGATGTCAGCAGGAGAAGGTAACTCGACTCTAGAAAGACCTGCTATTTCAGCAAGCTGTGGTATTAGATATGCGTAAAAAGCGACTGAATCGGAGTAAGCATGTTGGCGACCAATAATAAAAACAGAAGCTACGCCAACTCCGGGTGGAGGATTTTTTGCAAGATGAGCCATTAATGTGGTCTTGCCTGCCCAAGCTTCTGCTTGCCACCACCACCATTGGTTACCTTCTTTCAATATAAAGTTGTTGATTTGTGTAATCTCATCTTTACGCTCTACAGAAACGTCTATAGCTAATTCATCGATTTTTTTCTTATGAGAATCAACCCGATCCTTAACCGTAAGGCTTCCTGGCCCCTGACCAGCAGCTTCTATTAGATAAGGTTTACACCATTCACGAAAATCGTTTTCAATTTTTACTCTTTGTTTGTTTAACTCATCAATGACTATCTCGCTTAAACTACCACTCTGTATTTTATCTTGCTGAACAGCCTGTTGGAGTTTGTCAAATCGTCTTTGAACAAAATCTAATTTGTAATAATAAACCTTCTCTGAGAGTGGAAGAGCCTCAATAATTGCGCTAAAAGCTACAGATAATAATCGCTCCAAAACCTTTGCTTGAGTAGCTTTGCTTAAGGTTTTCGTGACCGCTTTCCAGCTTAATTCAAGTTGTATCCTATCAGGGCTTTTTCCCGCCTTGGTTTGTGGATTAAAAACTCCGGAGGCCACTTCTTTCTCTAACGCTATGAAGGCAACTATGAATCTCTTGTCCTTAAATAGAAAAGTTAGCTCATCTTTAGCTTCACGCGACAAGTCAGGATCGCAATTGATTGCGAAAGTCAGAGCTTCAATAAATCGCTTTTGTTCATCGCGATTCTTAAATCTGTCTCCAAGAAAGATCGTAACCTCGTCTCCTACAATCCCGTAGAATATTTCCTCAGCTAAATTCTTAGCAAAGTTGGCAACAATAGACATTTTTCTTTCCTCTCTTATTTCTCAAGCGCAATGACGATAGCATAGTAGACACTAATTAATTGGGGCAATTCCAGAGCTGATAGACATAACAGCTCGGTAGCTAAATTGAGCACTATTCATTCTTTCCCTTCATGTTAGTAAGAACCTTAGCTTTATTATGTGGTTCAACAACGATGTTCGCAATGTCAAGTGCTCCATCAATGTTATTGAATTTAATGAGTACTCTAGCAATTTGGTTAAGTGCTTGATCCTTTTTCTCCGGTTCGGTGATAGTCTTCGCAACATCAATAGCTTCTTTAGTATTGCCTGCTTTTGCATGTGCTACGGCAATATTTGTTAGGGCTTGATCCTTTTCCTCCGGTTTAATGATAGTGTTCGCAACATCAATAGCTTCTTTAGTGTTGCCTGCTTTTGCATGTGCTATGGCAATTTTAGTAAGAGCTTGAGCCTGTTCTATTGGTTTAGTGATAGCCTTCGCAACGTTGAGTGCTTCACTAATCTTGCCTACTTTTGCAAGCGCTATAGCAATATTTGTTAGGGCTTGAGCCTTTTCCTCCGGTTCAGTGATAGTGTTCGCAACATCAATAGCTTCTTTACTGTTGCCTGCTTTTGCATTTAATACATTATTAGAATCAAAATCGTTGGACACAATAACCTCTATTATCTTGTTCCTAAGTAATCCTTACTACTACTGGCTTGTTGAGTAATTATACCGTTTTTTTATTGACATTTCAATCATTCATGAACTTAATCTAATCATCTCATAGCGTACAATCTTAATGTATCATCTAGGTGGCTAAAGAGACCCTATTCTTTACTGCAACTGCTATTTTACACCTTTCATTTTAAAAATAAACTTGATGCTTATTCTATAAAATCAAACTACTCAATGAGGTTCATTTCCTTATGGCAAATATATAAGTGTTGCTGCAATTCGATTGAATTCCAATCATAAAATAAACATGCACCAATTTATGCACCAATTCAAGAAAAAAGTGTTGATTTATCAACGAAAATCCACCATTGGTCAGGGGTTCGATTCCCCTCACCTCCACCAATCTGGGAAGCCACAATTTACATGGCTTCCCTGTTTTATACTGATGTTAAGCTTGTTTGCATCCAAAGCCGCGAGGGATATTATTGGCCTGCAAGGAAGGAAACCGAAGGCATAGCCTGAGCTACGTTGAGGCCGACTGGCACAGCAGGGCGATAAATGATCCGGCGCGACAACGCAAAGAGATTGGAATAGCGTGAAAATGCATTTTCATCCCCTATTTGTGTCGCTCTATGCGACATGAATTTTAGTATCAATATCAACGGCTGTTCTGTATTTATCCTCCTTTACACTTCCTCCAGAAATGCAATGCCGCCTTTTTCGATGCTCTTGTAATACAGTTCGATGGCAGTAGTAGTATTGATGGTCTCCTCAGGCTTGACGAACAGCTCCGCACCGTTCTGCAGGGTATCGGCCATGTTGCGAATCAGGTAGTAATGACCGGAGAAGGGAAGACTGTCATATGGTCCGATGGCAAAAAGCCGAGGAGTGATATCCGCCTGATCTTCCCGGAAGGTGGAATAGATGCGCAGATCAGGCACCACCATACCGGCTTTGTCGCCAAGCGCGGTCAGGCGGGTCTCCGAGGGAAGGTTGGCGGCCCATGCCACCTTGAAATGGATTGATGGACCATCTGTCAGCATCAAGCCGGAGGCGAACTCCTACACATCGATGCTGGGAATATCCGGGAAAAAGCCAGTCCCGGAATCGGACAGCATACCGCATTCACGTCTGTTCCAGCGGATGTTCCTCTCGCTGGAAGCGATGCCGGAAAAGGCCGTGCCGATAACGCTCTTCACCTGAGGGGAACCAAGGATCCAGAGATTACGGTGGCATGATGTCCTTTGCCTTCATCGGTTCTCTGCCGATCGTGATCGTCTTCGTCTTTCTGCAAAAATATATGATCGCGGGTCTGACCGCAGGGGCTGTCAAGGGTTGAAAATGCACTAACAAAAGACCGGCTGTCCGGTGTGTCCATTGCACAGGGCGGCTGGTTGCCCAGGGTCTTCTTTCGGATCACAAAAGGAAGAACAGGGCGCTTCGCATGCCGTATAGCATGTCGGAGCCGGAAGTGGCTCCTACTGCGGCAAGGGCCTGCACACTGGGCGCCGGATCGGCGCGGCCGTACAGGGCGTCAATCACCCGGAGCAAAACCGCGCTGAAGTACCCTCCCTGAGCCAGCTTCAGGTACCGGGCGCTCACATCTGTGGTGACCGAAAGATCACGGATGCGGAACGGCACCGGGGTCCCCGTTGCCCGGCAGACGGCCATCACACCGACGCAGGCATCGTCAAAGCTGGGGGTCAGTCCCGGGCCGAGACCTGTATACATCACCGCATTTTCCGTACAGAGCGCTTTGCAGGCATATTCCCGCCTGACGGGCGGAAGATGATCAAAGCCCGTGCGCAGATCCTCCGTCAGGCTGAAGAAACGTTCTTTTTCCGTAGGAATCCCCAGGCAACGCAGAAAAAAGGGCTCGGCTGACCGCCGGACAAACGGATACCGTTCCTCCCCTGCCTGAAGCTCGTCCTCCTGCAGTACACAGGGGGTGCCGGCATTCAGGCTGCCCGGCGCCCTGCCGAGCTGAATACTGTCCGGTATGCCCGGCAGTCGGGGATCGGTCAGGGTGATCATTCGTTCACCGCCAGGTAATTTCAGCATGATGTTTACAGCCCATTCGAATACGGAATGTACCGTGCCTTCCGCGTACAGGGGGATCTCCGGTGTGAAATAGGCTTCCATACCTGATCCTTCTTTCATTCCCGAAACACCTTCATACATCCCCGGGCGACCATCAGCTCCTCGTTGGTCTCAAGAACCCAGAGCTCCACACCGCTGTCACTTGTGCTGAATTTGCCCTCAAAGCCCTGACTGTTCAGCGCATCGTCCGCTTTTGCGCCGATAAAGGTCAGCCGTTCCGCCGTCCGCTTCCGCAGCTCCGCGCTGTTCGTGCCGATACCGCCGGTGAAACAGATGGCGTCCACGCCGCCGAGATAGGCGGTATACATGCCGATGTAGCCAATGACTGTATCCAGGAACGCGTCCAGCGCCAGCTGTGCCTGTGCGTTTCCTTCTGCGGCGGCATTCGCCACCTGCCGCATATCATTGCTGACGCCGGAAAGGCCGAGGAGACCGCTGCTTTCGGCCAGAAGCTTCATCACGTTTTCATAGCCGCCCAGCTGGCGGGCCAGCGCTGGAAGGCAGAAAGCATCCAAATCGCCAACCCGGTTATTGTGGAACATGCCGCTCTGCGGCGTGGCACCCATGGAGCTGGCGATGCTTTTGCCGTCCCGGATGGCGCAGAGGCTGCAGCTGCCGCCCAGATGCACACTGATCACTCGCCTTGCTTCCGGGGATGCCTGTGCCATCTTCCATGCAATGTAGCTGTGACTGCTGCCGTGAAAGCCATAGCGGCGGATGCCATACTTTTCGATCCACTCATAAGGCACACCATAGACTCTCCGCTCCGGCGGAACGGAGGCATGAAAGGAGGTCTCGAAGCACGCGATTTGTACAAGGGACGGATACTTTGCCTGTATGCTCCGCATCATGGAAAGATACACGGGGTTATGTGCGGGCGCAAAATCCGTCATGCGCTCCATCTCCCGCATCAGTTCCTCATTCACAAGATGCGCGCCGGAGATGCGGCCGCCATGCACCGCCTTATAACCCACCGCGTCCAGAGAAGCAATGTCCACATCCAGCCCCTGCGCTTTCAGCTTATTCATGCAAAGCTCCAGCGCTGCCGTATGGTTGGCACAGGCGCAGGCATCCTTTACCTTCCGGCCCATGGCAGAAACGGTGCAAGAGCCGGCTGCCCCGATACTTTCCACACTGCCGGATGCAAGGCACCTTTCGTTCTCATCCATTTCGAACAGCTTGAATTTAAAACTGGTGGAGCCCAGATTCATGACCATGATCCTGCGCAAGGCAATCCCCCCTGTAATGAAAACTGCGGTGAGCCGCTGTCGTTCACCGCAGTTTTTGCTTATTTCCGGTCGCTGTACTTGGCTGCGAACGCCTTCATGGCTTTCTGGAAACACTCCATGGGCACGCGTGCCATACCGGCGCCAATCAAGCCGCCCTCGTAGCTGAACATACCGCCATGAATGGCCGGGCAAATGCCGGTCTTCAGCACAAGGCGTATGTCAATGCCCACGGGCAGGCAGTCAAAATCCAGATTCGGGATCACATAGTTCGGGTTGCGTGTGATGCAGATGTTTTCCATCTCGCGGCTCTGGGCGATAGACTCCTGCAGGGTCATCCCGCGCAGATTGCACACTATGGGGCTGGCCGCTGCAGCAATACCGCCCATACCGGCCACTTCCACCACACAGCTGTCACCGATCCAGGGCAACTGATCCTTTTCTGTGTACTTGGTGGATGTATACCGTCCCTTCATCATGGGTGCTTCTGCGGTGAACCACTGCCCGGGCAGGGAGGCGATCTTGATGCCGAATTCCACGCCGTTTCCGGCCACCGCTGTCACCATGGTGGAATATTCCATTCCGTCGGCAGCAATGGCGGCAGCTCTGGACGCACCCTGACCGTAGCAGTGGAAGAATCTGGGCGTTTCCACAATGTATTTCACAGTGCGCATGATCTGCTCTTTGGGCAGATCCAGCTCAAACAGCTCAGGCAGCACCTGCTTATCAAACAACAGGTCTGCAGCGGTCTGGCGGGTATGGTTTTCATCGCCCATCTGCATGCTTTCAGCCAGAATAGGCTTGATGGCAATACCACCGTTCTTTGCCAGCATCTCGCGCATGGGCGGAAAGAGTTCCTCCCGCATATAACGCAGGTTTTCAGCAATGCCTTCGTTATAAAGGCCCCAGCCGCAGAAGCCGCCCTGAAAGACCGGGCCTTCCGCCGGGAAGGTGGCGGCGGTGGTATGATTGCGGCGATCCTCGATCACGTTCATGGCAACGGATTTTGTGATGATGCCGGTGCCGGCGCCGACGGTGTTATAATTCAGAGCAGAGTCGATCTTGATCTCTCCGGAACGGATGATCTCCACGGCTTCCTTTTCGTCCTTTGCCCAGCCTTCAAACAGCATGGCGGATACCATGCCGCGCCTGTGCAGCATCACCATGTTCTCATAATTCACGGGCGGGCCGGAATGGAGGATCATATGATCCTCAAGGCCTTCCACACATTCCCCGGCTGGTCGGATGTCCACCCAGTAGGGGTCGTTTTCCGTCAGACATTCAGCAGCCTGCTGGTTGGCTTCAGCAATTCTCTGTTTCACGTCCATGATGATGCAGCCTCCTTTTCTTACAGGAACTCGTCCAAAAGTTCCCCGATCTCTTCGCTCTGCTTATACTCGGGGATCCAGTTGATCTGTACGCATTTGCAGCCTTGATCCGCCAGCGCCTGATAAAACAACATGATGCCCAGATTGGCCACGGCTGGTTTGTCTTTGTAGATGCCGGTCTTTTTTTCTGCGTTCGTATCCGGTTTTTGATCCATCTTACTTACCCTCCAGTTTCTGACAGATTCTGGCGCAGAGCCTCGCGCTCTCATAGTTGCTGTCGGCTACGATGGCCCCGGCCTGACGCAGTTTTTCCTTGATGAGCGCCTTGTTTTGAGGATCCCCTTCGCCGCCGCATACCGCGCAGACATACACGATGTCAGAGCGCTCCTTCATGGAGGGAAGATAGCAGGAGGCGGGATCCGGCGCCACGCCGGGCCCGAGGATGATGTCCATGGCAATCAGGCCTACCTCCGGGTCCGCCTGCTCCTGATGGAAGCGTTGCAGGCGCTGAGCCGGATCAAATACCGTATGGGGCGCTTCAGCGGTAAAGTCCAGATCGCCCATGTCCAGCAGCGTGTGTCCTTCGCTTTGCTTGTGAGTCTTCAGCCGAACGGCATAACGGGTGTTGTCCCGGTTGGTGTGCACCAGTGTATCGGGAGCCTGTATCCGGAAAGTTATCAGTGTTTCCTCGGCAAAGGTACCGCCAGTATACAGCCCGCGAAAATACTTTTTTTCGCCGATAAAGTGACAAAGGCACTCCTGTGCAAGCCTGTCCAGTTCCTCCTCGCTCCAGCCGATCTTTGGCTCAGCGCCGGTCAGAAGGCGTAGGCAGGCCTTGGCCGCGTCCTGCAGATTGTAAGTGCCAACGACCCTGTGCCGCTGATACAGCGCCTCATCCGCGCCGAGGAACACGGCTACCACGGGCTTGGTCAGCCTGTCGGCCTCGCACAGCACCTCCTCCATGATCTCCCTGTCCGCCAGCATGGAAACCAGACAGATCAGTTTTGTATCCTCGTCATCCTCCAAACGTTTCATATCAGCCTTCATACTGATGCCGCCCACCTGCTTTTTCAGGTCCCGCCCACCGGTACCGAGGATGCAGGTGACGCCGCTGCCCATGTCCTCAATGAGGCATGCGACCTCCTGCGAACCGGACCCGGATGCACCGATGACGCCGATCGGCCCGCGCCGCACGATGCTTCCGGCCGCCATTGCCACGCCGCCCAGCAGACCGACGCCCGCATCCGGCCCCATAATCAGACAGCCGCGATCCCGGCCATACTCCTTCAGCGCCCTTTCCTCTTCCAGCGACACATCGGCGGTGAACATGAACACGTCCATGCCTTTGTCAACAGCTTTGTAGGCTTCCTTCAGCGCGTACTTTCCGGGCAGGGAAATCTGCAGCACGTCGTAGGCATGGTCTTCCAGCTCGCTTACATCATGATATACTCTTTCATGATTGCCTGAGCCGCTCATCATGGCGCTCATGCCGGCGTCGAAGGCAGCCTTCAATTGCTCCTCAGTATCGCACTCAAGAGCCAGCATCAGGTCATTCTTTGTGATGTCCTCTGGAAGGGTATAGCCTTCTTCCCGCAGCAGCTCCATGTTTTGCCGTGTGCCCATGCCGCAGTCTGCGGAGTGCACTTCCGGCCGTTCCTGCAGCCTGACGGCAATGCCCATCAGTGTGACGGAATCCATATATCTGTTGGGGACCACGAATACCTTTTTCATTTTGCAGGATCCACCCTTTCCGCAGCAGGCATTCCCGCTGCGCTTTTCCGCAGGATGACCCGGTAGGGGGCCGAAACTTTTCCGGGATGATCGCTCCGGTAATGGCAGCCGATGCTCTCAGTGCGCTCGGCTGCGGCAGTGAGCACCATCATGGCGGTTACAAGGTCATTACGGAGCCGGTACAGCCCGAAGACCTCCCTGTTGTTCTGCCCATGAAGTTCCCCGGCCTTAGCGGCCAGCCGCTTGATGGTATGATGGGCTCTGTTCAGCGTGACGCCGCTTCGGACAGCAGCGGCACCGGTGGCCAGCGCGGACTGCATGGCGTGACGAAGTTCATCAAGACGGTCCGCGACGCTGTTTCCGCCATAGCTGACATGGAACGGCTCGTCTGATATTTCGATTGCGTTGCCGCCTCCGGTCAATTCCCGCACAACGGAACGGCCCGCTCTTCTGCCGAAAACCATGGTCTCCAGTCCGGCGCTGCCGCCGATACGGTTTGCACCGTGGAGGCCGCCGGTCACCTCGCCACAGGCATACAGCCCAGGCGCGCTGGTGCGGCAACCGGCATCAATCCGGACGCCGCCCAGCGCTGTATGCGGGGCGGGGGCCAGTTCGATCCACTGCGTTTTGATATCGATGCCCACATCCCTGTAGCGGGCTGCATACATCGGATAGTCCGTATCCAGCTTCTCCGGCGGAACACCGGTGATGTCCATCCAGACGCCGCCGTGCCTTGTGCCGTTGCCTTTGGCGATCTCCGCGGCGATGCACCGCGCCAGAACGTCCTTTCCGACTTTTTCGCCATCTTCTGAATGGGCCAGCATGAACCGTTCACCCTGTCTGTTGCGCAAAACCGCGCCCTCGTAGAAAAGCGTGGTGATCATGCTGGTGCCGATCAGCTCCGGAGGCCAGACGGCGGCGCTTGGCTCGAACTGGATGAATTCCATGTCACACAGCTCCGCACCGGCATCATAAGCCATGGCGCAACCGTCACCGCCGGAGTCATGCTTGTTGGTGGAAACGGGAAAGATGCCGCAGAAGCCGCCGCAGGCCAGCACAACCGCCTTTGCGCGGATGGTGAGCCAGCGGTCCTTCTCCCGGTTATAGATCAGGGCGCCGGTGACGCGGTCGCCGGTCATCAGCAGCTTCAATGCACGCGCATTGGGAAATTCGGTGATCCGGTCCCCAAGCTCCGCGCTGAGCCGGTCGATAACAGCTGTGCCTGTCTCATTGCCGATGGAGACGACCCGCGGGAAGGAGGCGCCCAGCGGGCGGATCGCCTGATATTCTCCCGAAAGGGTCCGGTTGAAGGAAAGGCCCATCTGTGCGATCTCGTCAAAGATTTCCGCGGAGTCGGTACACAGCGCTTCGGCCAGCTCCGGGTCGCTGAGCCCATGTCCGCTTTTGAGCGTATCTTCCAGAAATACGCGGGCGCTGTCCCCTTCGCGCACAGGGTTGTTGAAACCATGCACCCAAGGAGATGCGCCGCGCCCGTCACGGATCATGACAGTCTTTAGACCGGCTTTCACAGTCTCGCGGGCCGCCCAAAGACCCGCGAGACCGCCGCCGATGATCAGGCAATCGGCTTTTGTATCAGACATCCCAAATGCCGCCCTTGGCCATGGAGCCGACATTCTTGGAGAAGAGGCGCAGGTAGCGCTGATAGTCCTTTGAGGGGAATTCCCAGCGGAAGGCGTCCAGCCGCTCCTTCAGTTCCTCGTCGGGGATGCATAGATCGATCTTCCGCTCCGGAATATCGATGGAGATCATATCGCCTTCCTTGACAACAGCCAGCGGGCTGCCCAGCGCCGCTTCGGGGCTTACATAGCCAACGGAAAGACCGCTGGTACCGCCAGAGAAGCGGCCGTCTGTGATAATGGCGCAGCTGTAGTACAGGGCGGGCTGGCCCTTCAGCTCCTCCTGGAAGGTAAAGGCAGTGGTACCGAAGCGGCCCTTTAAGCCCAGGAAACGCAGCACACAGGCGTCGCCCTCACGGATCCTTCCGTCGCGCAGGGCATCCAGCGCATCCTGCAGGCTGTCAAATACACGGGCAGGGCCTTTGAAATACATCAAGTTGGAGGGTACGGCCGCAATCTTGATGATACTTCCTTCGGGGGCCAGATTGCCGTAGAGAACGCCCAGACCCGGCTCGCTCATAGCGGGGTTGTCCAGCGTGCGGATGCAGTCATCGTTGTAGACCACCGCATTTTCCACGTTTTCACGTACAGTCTTACCGTTGACGGTCATGCAGTCGCCATTCAGCCGGGGCAGCAGGTTTTTCATCAGGGCAGGCATACCACCGGCCAGATCGAAGTCTTTCACGCTGTATTCACCGCCGGGCATCATATGGCTCAACAGCGGCACGGTGTTGCTCATTTCGTCAAACACCTTCCACCAGGGCTCATCATAACCGGCTTCCTGCGCAATGGCAGGCAGATGCAGGATCAGATTGGAGGAACCGGCCACGGCCATATCCACGGCGATGGCGTTCCGTATGGATTCCGGCGTGATGATCTGCCGGGCGGTGATGCCCTCCCAGACCATGTCCATGATGCGCTTGCCCGCACGGTAGCTCAGGTTGCGGATCTCACTGCTGACAGCGCTCATGGAGGAATTGCCGGGCAGCGTCATGCCCATGGCCTCTGCCATCATGCACATGCTGTTGGCGGTGGTCATGGAGGTACAGCCGCCGCAGATGCCCCAGCTGTGGCTGATAAGGCCGTTGTACAGATCAGGGTCGATCTTTCCCTCGGCGGCCATGCCCACCTTATCCTGAGCGCGGATGTGGACGACTTCCTTGCCGCGGAAAGTGCCCAGCGGCATGTAGCCGCCGGTGACGACGATGGTGGGGATGTCCAGACGGGCTGCGCCCATCAGATGACCGGGCACGATGGAATCACAAGTGGAGAGCAAAACCATGCCGTCAAAGAAGTTGCCGTCCACGGTCAGTTCCACCTGATCGGCGATTAAGTTGCGGGAGGGAACCTCAATGTACTTGGGATCTTTCAGCACCATGCCGTCACAGATGGCGGTGGTCATCACCTCCAGCGGCAGGCCGCCCGACTCTCGGATGCCCTGCTTCACGCGTTCGGATAGCTGATTCAAATGGACATGGCCGGGGTTATACTCATTCCAGCTGTTCACCACGGCAATCAGCGGGCGTTTGAGTTCCTCTTCCGTGTAGCCCATGCCGAGCATCAGACCGCGGCGGCATTCTGAAGCCTCGCCGAATTCCCAGCAACTGCGCATTTCTTTGTACTTCCTGCTCATTTTTTTGTCCTCCTGTTTTTATCATGAATCAATAATCGTCTTCCAGCATACAGTCGATGGCGCCGTCAATGGACTGGCCGCCGTCGATAAAGATTGTCTGGCCGACGATGAAACGGCTTTTTTCCTTGTCGGCCAGGAACTGGATCATGGGAACGATATCGCTGGTCTGTCCTCCGAAGCCTGCGGGGATTTTCCGGTTGAAGCCGTTGATGTCTCGCTCGTTGTAGCGGCTCATGATCTTGGTGTAGATCAAGCCGGGGGCTATGCAGTTCACATTGATACCGTATTTGATCAGTTCCACGCCGATGGACTTGGTGAACATGTTCAGACCGGCCTTGCCGGCGGAGTAGGGAAGCGGCTTGCGGCGGATCCATGTGACCAGACTGTGGATGGAGGAGATGTTGATGATGGCGCCATGGATCCCGTTGGCGATCATATTCTTCGCGGCAGCCTGACTGCAGTAGGCGGCGGCGGAAAGGTTCAGGGCGATTTGGCTGTCCCAGTAGTCCAGAGGCATGTCAACAAAGCCGCCCTTGGGCATTTTCAGCGCTCCGCCGGCATTGTTGACCAATACGTCGATGCGCCCGAAATGCTCCAGAAATGCATTCATCATCCGCTCGCAGTCTTCCCGCTTGCTGACATCCGCCTGATAGACCTGCGCATCGGCGCCATAGGCACAGCATCTGGCCGCCACTTCCTCCGCGTCAGCAGGAGAATTGCAGTAATTGATGCCCACATCGTAGCCGTCCTTTGCGAAAGCTTCCACAGCAGCCGCTCCGATGCCGTTGGAGGATCCGGTAACAAGAATGGTCTTTTTCATCGTATGTCGCTCCTTCTGATGAATTCGGTGATCGTATACAGAGGCAGGAAGAGATGCGCCGGTTCCGTGCCGCCCACGTTCCGGATCAGACGGCGGGCGATCTCAGGAGGATCGGTGACGCCTGCGGCCAGCATGCCCTGTACAAAACCTTCGTCATGGTGGAAACACGCCAGGCATTTTTCCAGATAGGCCCTGCAGGCCTCCCGGCCCGATGCGTCCGCGCCGAGAGGCAGATACGGATGCCCGCAGACGATGGTTTCGATCTTCATGCCCAGCAAGCGGTGAAGCGTCTCTTCGTATCCGTCCGCATCCATCAGCAGGGCACAGCCCTGAGATACCGTACCATTCAGCTGCAGGGAATCACCGGTGATGAGCGTGCCGGTGCGCGTGTCCAGATAACAGCAGCTGTCGGTATCATGGCCGGGGGTATGGATCAGTCGGAGGTCACCCAGCAGGTCGCCGTCCCGCAGCAGCAGATCGGGTTCCGCGCCGTCCAGCCTTGCGGGTGTTCCGGCGCTGTATCCTGGGAAGCGGGCACGGATCAAGGCTGAATATGCAAGCGGATCGCGCATGCGCTCCAGCGACTGCTCAAATATGGCAATCTTCAGATGGGGCGCCAGTTCCTTCAGCCGGCCGCAGCCGCCCACATGGTCGCCGTGGATGTGGGTGAATACGAGCCAACCGATGTCCTTCAGCGACAGTCCCAGACGTTCCAGCGCGGGAACGATGCTGCTGTCCACCGTTTCGGCACAGCCGCCGGAATCGATCAGAATGTTCTCTCTTCCGAGCACCAGCGCAGCGCCGGCCCAGCAACCGGGGAACGGAACGGCCAGGCGGTAGACATCCGGTGCCAGACGAACGAACCCACCCATGGAACACACCTCCATGTGCACATTTATGTTTCTATTATATTATATGTTGTTGTATTTGGACTCTCAATGTGAAGGTCACAGCTGAGCCCGGCAAAAAAATGGCATTGACGCTTCTGCTCTGAAGCATTATAATAATGTATTACAATGGATAAACAGTGAAGGTTTAAATAATGAAAGAGCTGTCAGTTCCCGTTTTTTTTGATCGCAAAGCCATATCCTCCACGCAGTACTCCACCGCACTGCAGGGGATCAGGACCGCCGCGTCGCGTTACAGTCAGCGGCTGCAGATGATCGCAGCGGAAGAGCTGGACAATGTGGATTTTTCCGATTTCCCGGAGGTCGCCATACTGGTCAGTATCAGCATGCCCTTTATTGAAAAGACGCTTGACCTGATGCGCAGGTACCGGCGTATGGTGGTACTGACAGGCATGGATAGCGAACAGTTTGGCTCCGATGTGTCCTGCGCGACGCCCTCCCGCCGGGCCGAGACTCAGCAGCTGGTCAACTATCTGTATAACTGCGACAAGAAACGGATCGCCCTGGTGGGTTTCGGCGAGAATTCCATCAATGATAATTTCCGCTATCACGCAGCCATCACCGCGGCGGCAGCCTGGGGAGATGTGCTGGGCGAGGGGGACGTGTGGCAGTGGAAGCATGACCCGCAGGAGTGCTTTGATGCGTTTCTGCAGGTCTACCGCCAATATGACGCCGTCATCTGTCCCAATGATGTCATCGCCATCTGCCTGATCAACGAATGCAAAAAACATGGCATCAGTATCCCGGAGGAGCTGTTCCTCGCCTCCTTTGGCAACATGAGCGTAAGCGCTTATTTCAGCCCGACCATCACCAGTGTGACCATGGACATGTTCAGCGTGGGCGAGCAGACCTACAACGTATGGCGCTTTCTGACCGCCGGCGACAGCATGACCAGGACTTCCATCAAGATCACCGTTCCCAGCAGGATCCTTGCAAGAGAGAGTACCGCCGGCATTGAGCCCAACACGGGCTTCGGTGTGAAGTCGCCCATGCTCAAGGCCGATCGTTTCTACTACAACCCGGTCATCTCCGTGCTGGTCGGCCTTGATAACTGCATCTCCCAGCGGGACGCGCTGGATATGCGCATCATCCGTTCAATCATTGATAAAGAAAAATATGAGCAGATCTGTGAGAAGTATTTCATTTCACCCAGCACGCTCCGCTACCGCCTGAACAAGATCTTTGCCGATGCCGGAGTGCAGAGCCGCAAGCAGTTCGAGCAGCTGATCCACACCCATCTGGGAGAGGGCAACCCCTTTGCCTATGTGGAGTGAGATGCCCCTTCCGCCGGATGGATACAAATAGCCCTGACCGGGCTTTTCTGTTTCAGAACAGTTCGATCGTCAGTTCTTTTTCGCAGGTCTCACCGGGGCTGATAACCAGTGTACCGCAGCGGTCCTCAATAGTGGTGGCTGCTCCTGCGTGCACGCTGGTGGAAGGTTCCAGGCAGAGGAAGCCGGCTTTCTCGTCCGGCAGGGTCCACATGGCCAGATAAGGGAACTGAGACCGATGGATCCGGACGCCGTGCTTTCCTCCGGTGCTGCCGTATTCGATGAAGCCGGACGCAATATCGGTCATGCTGCGGGTATAGTTGAGGAACAGTTCGTGATTCAGCTGCTTATAGCCCCCCCTGATAAAACCCGGATCCTTCCAGTTGAAGGGGTTGAAGGAAGCAAGGTCCTCCGGCTGCTCAAAGCGGATATAGGCCTTATTGGGTTCATCGCCCTCCAGCGGCCAGCGGTAGGCTGTGTGAAAGCCGAAACAGAACGGCAGATCGTCAGTGCCGGTGTTGTCCAGCCGGAAACCTACATGGAGACAGTTCCGTTCCAGCGAGAAACGAACGCGCAGGCAGAAGCCAAAAGGAAACAAGGCCCGTGTGCGCGCGTCATCGTGCAGCACAAAAATGGCCTCGGTTTCCATTGCGGATTCCGTTGTGAAATTCCGGTCCATGGCGAAGCCGTTGAGCGGCATATGATAGGACTTGTCCTTCACATAATAGGTGTCGCTCAGGAAACGGCCCATGATGGGAAAAAGCGTCGGGGAGGTGCGCCCGTAATACGCCGTATCTCCCTGCCACAGGTATTCCAGGCCGTCCATTTCCAGACTCTTCAGTTCTGCGCCGTAGGCATTCACATGAGCCTTGATTCTTTTGTTGCTGAGTATGGTATCCCTCATTGCGCCCTTCATTTTCCAAAATACTGTTTTGTAAAGCCGGGCCGCGTGTTATCCGCTCCCCGGCTGCCGCTTACCGCTGAACCCGTCCGGAGGCGTTGCCGCCGGCAAGGGTCAGCGCTTCCGCTTCGGACACCAAATTGAAGTCATGCTCTATGGTCTGCTTCAGGCAACTAGCCGCCGCCGCAAATTCGATCACCTGCTGAGGCTGCCACTCCTTCAGCAGCGCATGGATCAGGCCGCCACCGAAACTGTCGCCCCCGCCCACGCGGTCAACGATGTGGATCAGATAATTTTTACTGAAATATGCTTTTTCTCCATCATACAGCATGCCGGCCCAGTTGTTGTCACTGGCGCTGAGGCTGCCGCGAAGGGTGATGGCCACTTTCTTGCAGCCGAAGCGTTTGCAGATCTGCTTTGCCACGGAAATATAGCCTTCCTGGTTCAGTTTGCCTGTGGATACATCGGTGTCCGCAGCATGGATGCCGAACACATCGGCGGCATCCTCTTCATTGCCGATGCAGACGTCCACATAGGGGACCAGTCGGCTCATGACCTCCCCGGCTTTTTCGCGGGTCCACAGCTTGCCGCGATAGTTCAGGTCGCAGCTGACCGTGATGCCCTTCTCACGGCATTTCTTCAAGGCGTCCAGTACGATCTCCGGCAGTTCGCCGCCGAGCGCCGGGGTGATGCCAGTCCAATGAAACCAGTCCGCGCCGTCCAGAATGGCGTTCCAGTCAAAATCCTCCCGCTTTGCCAGCGCAATCGCGGAATTGGTCCGGTCATAGATGACCTTGCCGCCGCGCTGACTGGCGCCTTTTTCCACGAAATACACGCCAAGACGCGGGCCGCCGCGTACCATGGCTGAGGTATCCACACCGAAATGACGCAGTGCGTTGACGGCGCACTGGCCGATCTCGTGTGCCGGCACCTTGGTGCAGAAGGCCGCGTCATTGCCGTAATTGGCCAGTGATACCGCTACATTGGCCTCACCGCCGGCATAGCTGGCTTCGAATTTATCCGCCTGCACGAACCTTCCGTAGCCTTCCGGGTTCAGGCGCATCATGATCTCACCGAATGTAACGATCCTCTTCATTGTTCGTTCACCGCTTTCATGAATTCTTTGGCCAGACAGGTGATCTTATCCCATTCCCCGTTCTGGATCCATTCCTTGTTCACCAGATTGCCACCCACGCCGAGGCCCACGCAGCCGGCCTTCATAAAATCGGCGGCGTTCTTTTCGTTGACACCGCCCACAGCCATCAGCGGGATATGAGAAAAAGGCGCTCGGACGGCCTTAATATAAGCCGACCCCAGATTTCCCGCGGGGAACACCTTCACGGCATCGGCGCCGGCTTCATAGGCTGCAAGGATCTCCGTGGGGGTGAGGGCGCCTGGATACAGCCCCATGCCGAAGCCTTTTCCTGCCCGGATGATCTCGGGCTGGGCGGCGGGGGTGACCAGATAATGTCCGCCGGCATCATAGGTCATGCGCACCTGTTCCATCCGGATGACAGTCCCGGCCCCGACCAGCAGCCGGTCGCCGAATTCCTTTTCCACCGCCTCGATGGCTGCTGCGGTATCCTTCCATGTTTCGGGCGCTTTCTGATCATAGGTGACCTCCATCAGCCCGATGCCGCCTTCCTCAAGGGCATGCCCCAGACGGACGATGTATTCCGGCTTCAGACCACGCACGATGGCCACGATCTTCCGTTGTTGTATATATTCCAGTGGTGTCATAAAACATCACCTCCCTGTAAAATGAATCCATTTCTATTATATTTTATCGGTATCCGGAGTCGATACCGATATCCCTTCCTTAGCACCGGACAAATCCGTCTTGACACGGGGTAGAATCATGATAAACTATTCTATCAATTAATGGAAGGAGAATACCGTCATAGATTTGTTTGCACGCTTTGAGGAATTGTCGTCCAGAGTGGAAGAAATGAATGCAGAAGCAACCCAAAAGGCGAATATTCCCTATATCCGCCTTCATGATTATGTGCACTACTGCGATGTGAAGATCTTCCTGCATGCCTATGCCAGACGGCTACGAATGAGCGAAGAGGAACGAATGAGCCTGCTGGCCTTTTGCTACCGGGACACGCTGGCGTTAAAGGCCCGGATCGGCGAGCGGGATCTGTATGCGTTCACCTTTCATTATTTCAAGAGTATGGTCTGCCGGACGGGCAATCTGGATACGCCGGACGACTGTGTGGAAAAGCTGGACACGGACCGTTTCGGGCCTTACCGTGCCGCACGCGAAAAGCAGTGGGCCGGCGATAAATTGAGCGGAGCGGAAGAAGAAGTGCTGGAGTACGCAGAAAAGAAGATCCTCGGAGCAATGAATGTCTGATGCTTTGCTGCTCCGGTCAAAAAAGAAAAGAAGTTGTTTCTTCCATGATGCGAAAGGAACTGCTCTTTATACTAATGCAATAAAGATTGGAATCAGTATTATTTCTCCAGATGTTCAGCGAAGGGATTCGCGCTTCCAAGCAGGTTGCGGACAAGGCGGACAAACTCGCTCTTTCCCCTGACATTCAGGGCGGTATAGAGTTTGTTCAGCCGGTATTTCAGAGAGCCTTCGCTGATAAACAGCTCTTCGGCGATATCTTCGTAGCTTCTGCCGTCCAGAATCAAGGCCATGATACTGAAATCGAGAGGATCACATTCCGACAGACAGTTTTCCAGCTCTGCCAGCGGTTGAACAAAGGGCACCGAGTAGAAGGGATCATTTTCGTCGGAGGAGACGGGCAGCTCTGTTTCCGACGGCGGCTGAACGAAATCGGTGCTACCGCGGATGAGCAGTCGACTGGGTACGGTCAGTTTGATGGCACATTCCCGGCCAACGGGCTTCCGGGAGAGCATCTGCCATACATAGAAGCTGTGTTCGCCGACCATGTTGTAGTCCATGGTCATCGTTGTCAGCGAAGGGGAACAGTAACGCCCGATGATCTTGTTACCGAAGCTGCAGACGTACAGATCCTCCGGAACCCGGACACCGTAGGCCTTGCACTGGTACATCAACTGGATGGCCATATTGTCGTTGGGGCAGACGGCGGCACGGTAGTGGTGAGCGCTGGAGAGGAAAGACAGCAGTGTTGCCCGGGGATCGTTCTGCCAGTGCCATACATCCCGCTCGTCAATCTCCAGTCCCAGAGCGGAAACAGCACTCATGGCAGCATGATACCGGAAGCTGTCGTTGATGGAGTGGACGCCAAAGCCTACCAGCGCGATTTGCTTGCAGCCGATTGCAAACAGATAGTTGATCATCTGCTGGGTCTCAGCTCGTCTGGAGGGCGTTGCACAGCTGATGTCCGTACCAAACTGCTCGTTGTCCAGCCCGGCCAGAACTGCGGGACGGCCCTCTTTACGCAGGATACTGATGACCCGTCTTACGTAGGAAAGACTGTCGCTGGCGATGATAGCGGCTCGGGTCGCGTTTTTAAATGTATAACAGTCTGCTTCGTTCTCTGATACAGTGCATATTCGCGCGCCGCTTTTCTGAGCCGCGTTCCGTATGCCCCGCAGCACTTCGCGGTACGGCGTAGCCGAGGAGGAGGAGGTATCGAAAAAGACCGGTATAATTGTTTTTCGCGCCATTGTATCTTCTCCTTCCGGGATGCGGTAAGACGATGCAGTTCCCACACCTGTGTAGACGAAACAAGCTTCACATTCCAATGTACAATATGACTATTTTGATCTATCAGATGATTATACAATACGTTATATCAAAAATCAATACGAATTTTTTTTGACAGGCTGACAGTTATTTTATCTTTACACTTCTGGCTCCTTTTTGTACATTTATAGCAACTTATGAAGGCTGGTCTGATGCCTTCCCGAAAATTGAAAGGAGAAACTTGTATGAAAAAGCTGGCTCTCGTTCTGGTAGTCATGATGCTGGTAACCTGCTTCACGTTCGCATCTGCAGAAGAAAACGTGACCATTTCCTACACCTCCTGGGCACTGGCTGAAGAGCATCTGGTACCTGTCTACGGCGGTTCCTGTGATGCCTTCATGGCTGACAACCCGGACATCACCGTGGATTACTCACAGACCAATCCCTACGGCGACTATCTCAATCAGCTGAAGATCTCTGCCGCCAACGGCACAGCCCCCTACGTGGCCCACATTAAGGCAGAGTGGCTTCCCGAACTGCTGGAGATGGGTGTTGTGAAGGATATCAAGCCCTATGTCAGTGCTGATGTGGTCGCCGAGTACAACCCCGCCACCATCGCGGCGGTTTCCAACGGTGATGCCATGGTCGCAATGCCCTGGTTCGGCAACACATACGCCATGTACTGCAATACCGCGCTGATGGAGCAGGCTGGCATCAAGGAAATGCCCACCACCTGGGAAGAACTGCTGGATGATGCGTATGCCATTTCCGATCTGGGCGAAGGCATCTATGGTCTGGCGATCCCTAACAGCAATGGTGTTGAGGCCGGTGAAGGCTACAACATTCTGCCCATCCTGTGGGCTTATGGCGCTGACTACCGTGACGCTGAAGGCAAACTGGCTCTGAACAGCGAAAACGCCGTGAAGGCCTTCGAGTGCATCAAGGCCCTGATCGATGACGGCGTGTCCACCACCGTTGGCAACTCCTTCAAGGATCTCCGCCGGCTGTTCGGCGAAGGCAAGATCGGTTTCTACTGGGATCTGGAAGCGACCATCAAGACTGCTGCTTCCGCTGCCGCCAATGAAGATGAATTCTATAAGAGCTTCAAGGCTATCGAGATCCCCGGCACTACCGGCTACGCCATCAACCACTTCCTGGTCGTGTTCAAAAACACCCCCGACGAAGTGATGCCCGCTGTGGGCCGTTTCCTGGATTACATGACTGATTCAAAGGTCATCGATATCTTCTACAAGGGCGGACAGGGCAAGGTCTCCGGCCGCGCCTCAGTTAACGAAAAGGTCTTCGTCGGCGTGTCCGATACTTCCGCTGTGTATGTGTCCGCTATGGGCAAGGCTCTGCCTCTTCCCATCGACATCCACTTCATGGAAGCCGAGACCAAGATCGTCGACGCTCTGACCATGCTGGCTCAGGGCAAGGGCGCTCAGGAGGTTGCCGATGAACTTCAGGCGGCCGTGGAGAAGGTTTACGCTGACTGACCACTGACCAACGATCGGGTTCCGATGAGGAATAAGATCCTCTAATATGTCATCCCGCCTGATCCTGCTTCGTGCAGAAATACCTCAGTAACGCTGCAGGGTGTTGAGCCGAACGGGATCAGGCGGGTATATTTTGAGGGTAATGATGTGAGTGAACTTTGCCAGGGAGCCAAAAAGAAGCCCAAAATGTCCGCCCGGTCAAGGGCTGACAGCTGGTTTGGCTTTGCGCTTACGGTGCCGGCCATCATCGTTTTGTGCATCGTGATCGCGCTGCCCATCCTGAAGGGGATCCTTGTCAGCTTTTTCGATTATCATCTGAAAGACCTGACGAAGGACGCCTTCAATCTGGATACAAAGACAGTCTCCGATGTTTTCGAGGGGAAAACCCCTTTTGTGAGCAGTGAGGAGATCCTTGCCGCCACGGAGGACCGCGGGGCGTCCGCCGTAGTCAATTACACATGGAACGGCTTCAAGAATTACAGGGATCTGTTTGTTGTGGCAGAGGGACGGTCCATATTCGAAAGCGAATTCTTTACCAGCTTTCTCAACACCCTGATCTTTGTATTCCTGATGGTCGTGATCCAGACGATCCTCGGTATGATGATCGCTCTGCTCCTAAATTCGCAAATAAAGGGAAGGGGTCTGTTCCGCGGTCTGTTGCTGGTGCCGTGGACGATCCCTTCCGTTGTGGTCGCCATTGTGTGGCGTCTGATGCTGCATCAGGAAGGCGGCATTGTCAACTATGTGCTGTATGTTCTGGGTTTCACCTCCACCACCCGGGTGGCCTGGGCAAGCACCGTGACGCTGGCCCGCGCGGCGATCATAATCGCCGCCGAGTGGCGTCAGTTGCCGTATATGATGGTCATGCTGCTGGCCGGTTTGCAGTCCGTGGACCGCTCCATGCAGGAGGCGGCACTGATCGACGGAGCCGACGCCTGGCAGAGTTTCTTGCATGTGACCCTTCCTTCCATCAAGCCGGTGCTGATCTCCGCGGTGTGGATCGCCATCATGAGCAATTTCCAGATGTATACCATCATTGCAAATCTGATCGGTACAGGCAGCACCACCGGCACGAACACGCTGTCCATTGCCGCCTATCAGGAGGCCTTCGTCAACAACAACTTCGGCAAAGGCGCGGCCATCGGTGTGCTCTGGCTGATCGTGCTGCTTGTGATCACCATCGTTTCGAACCGGCTCTCGTCCCGCAGCGCGACTGACTATCAGTAAAGGAGGCAGAGAATATGAGTGCCAACAGAAAAACGAATGTCTCTGCTGACGGACAGGGCACGATCAGCTGGTATGTCGGTGTGGCAATCAAAGTCGTGTTTGTGCTGGTGTTTGTGTTCTCCCTGTACCGGCTGCTGCAGATCGTAGGCGGCAATAAGTTGCCGCTGAGCGGAACACAGTTGGTAGTGAGCGTGACCGGGGAGGACGGCCGGAAGCTGTACACTTCCTCCGATCTGCGGAAAAATACCGGGGCGGATGCGGAGTCCTTTACACTGGAGGATGGATCCGTTATGGAGATCTCCTCTAAAAGGAATGCCAGAAAGAAATTTATCCAAATCACCGCTGCGCTGATGGATGGAAACGGGATTTCCCTCTGGGAGTCGGAAGATGAGCGCTTGCAGTTCACCGATGATTACAGCGCGGACATCCAGCTGAAACTGACGGACACCGGTGCCGAAACCATAGTCAACGCAACTCGTGTCAGATACATCGGCGATCTGCGCTGGCTCTATCTGCTTCTGGCGGCAGTGGGCATCGGCGGCTTTGCAGCCACCGACAAGTGGGCGAAAAAATACTGTACGGATGTGGGAATCGGCAAATTCAACAAGCGGATCTCCCTTGTGGGACGGTACGCCTTGCTGGCTGTGACCCTTGTGATCGCCCTGTTTCCCATTCTTTGGATGTTCTTTTCTTCTCTGATGCCTTCCCAGCGCGTGATGCAGACCCCCCCGGTGATCGGCATCACGGCGGAAAGCAGCCTGGACAATTACATCAAGGTGTTCTCCCGAGCGAAATATCTCAGGTACTACCTGAACTCTGTTGTGACCTCGAGCGGCACGGTGATCGTGGTCATGTTCATTGCCCTGCTGGCATCCTACTCCTTCTCCCGCTACACCTTCCGAGGCAAGAACACGGTGCTGACCATGATCCTGTCGGTACAGATGTTCCCCATCGTGGCGATTCTGATCTCCCTGTACGGCTTCTATATGCGCTGGAATCTGGTGGATAACTATTTCGGCGTCATTCTGGCTGACACGGTGCAGGCACTGCCGTTGGCCATCATGTTGCTTCGTTCCTTCTTTGATACCCTGCCCCGTTCGTTGGATGAAAGCGCCAGGATCGATGGCGCCGGAAGATTCCGCGTCATGTTCTCCATTCTGGTTCCGCTGACGGTGCCCGGTCTCGTGGCAGTTGGTATCTACACCTTCCTGAATGCGTGGGACGACTATTTGATGGCGCTGACCATTATGAAAAGCGACCACATGAAGACGCTGACCGTAGGCCTTGCCCAGAGCTTCCTCGGGGAATATGCTCATGATTACGGCGCGCTGATGGCTTTCTCTATGGGCGGCTCCCTGCCCATCGTGCTGATGTTCATCTTCTTCCAGAAGTACATGATCTCCGGCCTGACGGCAGGCGCCGTCAAGGGCTGAACGAACAAAGAAACAAGCCGGACAGGCTGCTTCTTTAGTATTACATATGACAGTATATTATAGCATATCTCATGCAGACAGACAAGGGTCAATTATTCAGGCGCGGCTATGCCCCGTTTCGCCTTGTGCCTCAACAGACTACAGCATATGATACCTGTGAACCCAATGCGGAATAGCGTTGTAGAAATAGAATCAGGAGGAATGAAAAATGGCTGTCAAGAAGTATCGCATCGCAATCATCGGCTGCGGCATGATCTGCAACGCCGCACATATGCCCTCTATTGCGGAACTGATGAAAAAAGGTTTTGCGGAAGTGGTAGCCGTGGCGGATATCCGTGAGTGCGCCGCCCGGGAAACTGCCAAGCGCTGGGGAATCCCCGCATGGTATACCGATCCTCAGCAGATGCTGGACGAGGTAAAGCCGGACTGGGTGTCTGTGTGCACGCCCAATGTGTATCATAAAAAATGGTCCGTCGCCGCCCTGCGGGCCGGTGCCCATGTCATGTGTGAAAAACCCATGGCTCTGACCTATCAGGACGCCAAGGAAATGTTTGACGAAGCGAACAAAGCCGGCAAACTGCTCTGGGCCTGCCAGAGCCGACGCTGGAGCGCGGACATGGATTTTGCCTATCAGGCCATGCGTGATGGCGATATCGGGCGGCCCTATTTTGCCGACATCTCCTTTGTCCGCCGCTTCGGCATTCCCACCTGGGGCTTCTTTCATATGAAGGAGCACAATGGGGGCGGCTCCTTCTGCGATCTTGGCGTACATTTCATCGATGCCCTGCTCTGGATGTGCGACAATCCCCGTGTGGAAGCCGTGTCCGGCATGCAGACAGATGTACTGGCTAAAAAGAAAGAGGATATCCTGTTGTCCATCAAGGAGTCCGGCGCCTACATCGGCACCTTCACGCCCCGCAAGTATGATCCGGACGAGTTTTCCGTGGAGGAGTTTGCGGCTGGTACCATGCGTCTTGCGGGCAATTTCCTTGTAAATTTCAAGTTCACATGGGCCCTCAATCAGCCTACTGCCAAGCATTTCCTGATCTGCGGAGACAAGGGCGGCATCGATGTGGAAAAATTCATGCTCTACAAGAATGTGGGCAAGTTCCAGTCGGAGACTGAGCTGAAGTACTTCGACAACCGTCCTTTTGCCGGGGTGGCTTTTGATGCTCACCGCTATATGTATGAGCATGTGTACAACGTGATCGAGGGCAGGGAAGAACGCCTTGTGAAGCCGGAAGAAACGCTCAATGTGGTGGCTGCTATCGAAGCCTTCTACCGCAGCGCTGCTGAAAACCGCGAAATCCGCACCGTTGAGCTGGGAGGGTATGAGCTGTGAAAAAGGAGCAGTATAAAGTGGTAATCGTGGGCTTTGCCCATGTACATATCAACGATGTTGCCCAGCATTTTTATGATAACCCCCGCATTGATCTGGCAGCCTGCGCGGATCTTCCGCCGAAGGTTGCGGAAATGCGGACGGATGCGCCATATACCCGTCAGTGGAACCTGAAGTACTGCTCCGGGCGATTCAGCCTGAAGGTCTATGAGGACTGGATCGAAATGCTGGAGAAGGAACAGCCGGATCTGGTGGTATGCAACAGCGAGAACTGCTACCATGTAAAGGTGACAGAAGAATGCGCAAGGCGCGGCATCGCGGTGTGTATCGAGAAGCCCATGGCCACCACTCTCAAGGATGCCATGGAGATGTACCGCCTTGCCAAGGCGCACCATAGCCTGCTGATGGTCAACTGGCCGATCACATGGTACGCTGCCATGCATACCGCCAAAAAGATGCTGGAGGACGGCGTCATTGGCGACCTGATCGAGGTGAAGACGCGCATGGGCCACACCGGCCCGCTGGGCCCAGGCGCCAAGCATAAGATCAGTGCGGTAGCGGCCCCGATGACCGATGCGGAGATTGCCAGCACATGGTGGCATCAGAATGAGTGCGGCGGCGGGGCCATGGCGGATTACTGCTGCTACGGTGCCATCGTTGCGTACTGGTTTGCCGCGCAGGAGGCCGTTGCGGCTACCGGCATGCGCATCAACAGCATCCACACACTGGCCAACGCAGAAGACAATGCGGCAATGATCGTACGGTTCCCCAACTGTCATGCGGTGCTGGAGGGTACATGGACGACTTATCAGCACACCTTCAAGTCCCCGATCATCTACGGAACGAAAGGGGCTATTGTGGCGGACTATAAAACCAACAAGGTACAGCTGTACAAGGAATTTGACGAGGTGCAGGACATCGAAAATATTCAGCTGCCCGACAATCTGAAGGACGTGTCCTGGGCGTTCGTCCACTACATGGACGGCGACGCACCGCTTCACGAGACCATGACAGCAAAGTTCAATCTGGGCGCCATCGCCATTCTGGACGCCGGTATCCGTTCATCGGACAGCGGCAAGACCGAGCTGGTCAATAACATTCATTGGCTGATCGGGTAATGAAAATGACGGGAATCATTACGGATATTCAGCATTTTTCGCTTCATGACGGAGCCGGCATCCGCTCGACGGTGTTTTTCAAGGGCTGCAATATGCGCTGCAAGTGGTGCCATAATCCGGAAACGCTCTCCGCGGCGCCACAGCAGGCGCATTATCCGGGCAAATGTATCCATTGCGGACGCTGCGCTACCGGATGCCCCGCCGGAGCCCGGGTGACTATCGGCCGGGAAATGGACGAGGAGCAGGTGATGGACGCCATTATGGCTGACCTGGATTATTATGAAGCCTCGGGCGGCGGCGTCACCTTTTCCGGCGGCGAGCCTTTTGCGCAAAGCGGATTCCTGCTGACGCTTCTGTCAAGGTGCAGGGAAGCCGGGATCCATACGGCAGCGGAGACCAATCTGTCCATGCCATGGGATTGTATCGCTCCATGTCTTGCGCTTCTGGATCATGTGTACTTTGATATCAAGATTATGGACGATGAAGCGCACAGGCGCTGGACGGGCATCTCCAACAGGAAGATCCTGAAGAATGCCGCCGCACTGGCTGCGTCCGGGGCCTCCTTCACCGTGCGTACGCCGCTGATTCCGGGCGCTACGGATTCTGATGAGAACATCTGGGAGATCGCGGCTTTTGTTGCGGGTCTGCAGAAGGATGCATCCTATGAGCTTTTGAATTACAACGTGCTGGCAAAGTCAAAATACGGACCTATCGGACTGACGTACTCGCTTCCGGCTGCCAGACCGCTTAATGCGGCACGGCTGAAGGACCTGATGTCTCTGGCAGCGGCTCAGGGCGTCCGTTGCACTGTCAGAAAGGGATGACAAGATGACGATCGCAGAAAAGAAAGAGGTCTATACGACACGGATCAGAAGCCTGCGTGCCAAAAAGATCGAAGAGACCAAAAAAAAGATCGCCTACAACGGTCATACCGATGAGGATGACTACAATTATCTGTGCCCGCCGGAAGGCTATAACTGGAAACCGGTGGGTGATTCGCCCAACGGGGACTTTCACGGCTACAAGGGATGGAGCGAGAATTATGCCGCCATGCTGAAAAGCTTCCCTCCGGTGGTGGATCCTGAAAACAGCATGTGCGGCAATTTTTACCGTATCCTGCAAAAGTTCCGCAGGCTGCGCTGGCATGAGCTGTGGGATCTATCCCCCTGGCAGGCAACCATCAACAAATACGGCATCGATCATGGCATCGGGCAGATCCATCACTTCTGCGGCGATGCAAAGATCGGTTTGGAATTGGGCTGGGAAGGCCTGCGCCAAAAAGTGGCGCACTATGCCGCCATCAATGATCAGACGGAGGAACAGCGGGAATTCTATCACGCGGAAACTGTCTTTCTGGATGCGTGTATGGACTGGATGGACCGGACCATCGATTGTGTGCGGGAAAAACTGGCTGCCGAAACAGATCCTCTCCTGAAGGAAAACCTGCAGGGAATGCTGGAGGCCAATGAATGGGTGCGTCACCATCCACCTCAGACCCTGCGTCAGGCATGTACCTTCATCTCATGGTATAACCTGTTTGGACGTTCCTTCAATCGTGAGGGCTGCGGAGGTCAGCTGGACGAACTGCTGCGGCCCTATTATGAGCATGACGCTGCCGAAGGACTGATCGATGACGAGGATGCCGTCTACTTCATCTCCGGCTTGCTGATGAGCGACACGAAGTACTATCAGCTGGGCGGACCGGATGAAACCGGACGTGATATGGTCAGCAAGGTCAGCTGGCTGATTCTTGAAGCGGCGGACCGCATGGATGTTTCCCTGAACCTGACGATCCGTGTTCATGACGGCCTGCCCCGGGATTTCTTCCGCAGGGGTGTTGAGCTGCTTTTCAGACACAAGAACGGATGGCCGAGATTTTCCGGCGATCAGAGTCTGGTGGAAGGTTTCATGCGCCGGGGCTTCAGCAAGGAGCTGGCGGCAAAGCGTATTGCCGTCGGCTGCAACTGGATGGCGATCCCGGGTCTGGAATACCCGCTGAACGATTCCATCAAGGTCAATCAGGCCCGTGTGTTTGAGGTGGCCTATGACGAAATGATGGCTTCCGGCGAGCGTTCCACCGCCAGGCTGCTGGAACTGTATATCCGCCATCTGCGCATTGTGCTGCGCTGCATCGCCGACACGATGGATTTTGATCTGAACAACAACCGCTACAACAGCCCGGAGCTTTTCCTGAATCTGTTCATGTACGGCCCCATCGAAAAGGGCCGGGATGCATCGGACCACTCTGTTCAGTACTACAATATTGGCATTGACGGAGCCGGCCTTGCCGTGGCTGCCAATTCGTTTGCGGCGCTGGAGCAGCGTGTGGAGAAGGAAAAGTGTCTGTCCTGGGATGAGGTCTATAAATCCGTGCAGGCTGATTTCGAAGATACGGAGGGCGCGTATATACAGGCGGTGCTGAAGGGCAGCAGCCGTTACGGTCAGCCCGGTTCACTGGGGAATCAGTGGGCGCGCAGGCTGACGGAAGTATTCCGGGATGAGGTCGTGGCATTGAAGAGCAAGGAAGTATCGGTATTTATTCCCGGCATGTTTTCCTGGAGCAAGACGATCCTGTTCGGTAAGCAGGTAGGCGCGACCCCCGATGGACGCAAAGCCTTCTCACCGGTCAATCACGGCGCTAATCCCATGCCCGGTGACGTGCGCAACGGAGCCATGACCGATATGAGCGAAGCCATCATTCTGGCACAGTGCGGTATGGGCAATACCAGTCCCTTCCAGATGGAACTGGACCCCGGCATCATCGATGTGGAGGACGGCATTGACAAGGTGATGGCCCTGCTGGAGACCCATTTGAAGCGCGGCGGCACCCTGATCAATGTGAATATTGTGGACGCTGACATGATCCGTGCGGCTCACAAGAATCCGGAGCTGTACCCGGATCTGGTGGTGCGGGTAACGGGATTCACTGCCTATTTTATCACGCTGACGCCTGAATTCAGGCAGCTCGTGGTGGACCGGCTGATGGAGGCCTGAGAAAAAACAAACTGCCCCGCGCATACGGGGTCGTTTGTCTGTCAGAAGAAAGGACATGAGCTTGGTTGAAGAGAAATTATCCACGCCGGTGGTGGACAGCGCGGATGTGCTGGTCGTGGGCGGAGGCGTTGCGGGAGTTGCCGCGGCGGTGGCGGCCCGCAGACAGGGCGCGGACGTGATGATCCTGGAGAAGACCGCGCTCTTCGGCGGCCTGGCCACCAACGGGCTGATCAGCTGGTATGAGCCGCTGTGTGACGGGCAGGGCACCCAGTTGATGCATAGTCTGCCGGAGGAACTGCTGCGCCTGTCGGTTCAATACGGCCCGGATACACTGCCGGAAATCTGGAAGGACCGGAGCGTGCCTGTGGATAAAAGCAGAGTGTCGCCCAAGAAGCAGCATCGGATCGGCGGACGTTATGCCACGCATTATTCCCCAACCATGTTCCAGCTGGCCATCGACGAGCTGCTCGTCAGGGAAGGAGTCCGCATCCGGCTGTGCACCGGTGGTGTCCGACCTGTGATGGAGGGAAATCGATGCGCCGGCGTGATCACGGAGAGCATCAGCGGACGGCAGGCGTTTACGGCCCGGATGGTCATTGACGCCACTGGCGATGCCATCATCCTGAGCCGGGCGGGCGTTCCCTGCGTGGAAGGACAGAACTATTTTTCGTTTGTCGCTCACGAAATGGACGCCGCCGCCACGGAGAATATCCTGTCCCGCCGCAGATGGCACAGCATTGGGGCCAATCTGTACGGCGGAGGCCATCCGGAGGAACTTCCGCTGATCAGCGGTACCACTGCGCAGGAGGAGACGGATTTCCTGTTGCGCGGCAGACTTTGTCTGTTGGAGGAGATCCGCGGCCACGATCATATGAAATACGACATCACCGCACTGCCGCATCAGGCGCAGTTCCGCAAAACGCGCAGGCTGGCCGGCGCATACACGCTGACAGAGGCGGTCAGGAATATGCGGCAGGAGCGCTCCGTGGGGCTGCTGTGTGATTTTAACAATCCAGGCAACTGGTATGAGCTGCCTTTTGAATGCCTGTATCATCCCGGTTTTGACAACCTGCTGGCTGCGGGGCGGATGATCTCCTCCGATGGCTGGGCGTGGGACGTGACCCGCGTCATTCCCGCCTGTGCCGCCTCTGGCGAGGCGGCAGGCATTGCCGCTGCGCTGGCCCTCAGAAAGGAAGCATCACTTGCCCTGATGGAGATACAGACATTGCAGGAAAGGATCCGGAAAGCGGGCGCGTTGCTGCACAGGGAAGATGCATAGGGGGAAGGATGGAGAGATCGATGAGGTTCCTCATGTGAGGAGCAATGACCTGGTTGAGCGCCCTTTCGGTTGCCATACCACTGTCGGCGCGCCGGGCTACAACACATACTTTTTGTGGCTGATGGCCGGTGAGCAACAGGGTTTTTGCCGCATGAACGATCCGGATCACGCCTGGGTCGCGGCTGCGGAATATTTTATAAAAAGAGAAAGAAAAAGGATAGAACGGGAGCAAGCATGAACATCTTTGTATGCATCAAACAGGTGCCTGCCACCAGCAAGGTAGAGGTAGACGAACAAACGGGAGTACTCAAGCGCGCGGGGGTCAAGAGCAAGATGAACCCCTACGATCTGTATGCCCTGGAAACTGCGCTGCGGCTTAAGGAAGAGACGGGGGGCAAAGTGACCGTGGGCACCATGGGCCCGCCTCAGGCGGAGAGCGTTATCCGTGAAGCCTACATGATGGGCGCCGACGAGGGGTATGTGTTCTCCGACAGGCGGCTGGGCGGCGCCGATGTGCTGGCCACCAGCTATACCCTGTCCCAGGCCATCCGCACCATTGGGGACTTTGATTTGATCCTCTGCGGCAAGCAGACCACCGACGGCGACACCGCCCAGGTGGGCCCCTCCATAGCCGAGCACATGGGCATCCCCCATGCGGCGTGGGTCAGCAGGCTCACGCCCCGGGGAAAGGGCATCCTGGCGGAACAGCAGTTGCAGGATGTCATCGAGACAGTGCTGTTGCCCTTCCCCTGCCTGATCACCGTGGAGCAGGATATTTACACGCCCCGGTTGCCCAGCATGAAAAAGCGGCGCGAAACGAAGGACAAGGCCATCACGGTCTTCGGTCTGGAGGCCTTTTTGGATCAGAACCCGGACAACTACGGTCTGGCAGGCAGCCCCACCCAGGTGGAGCGCATCTTTCCTCCCGGCAGCGACATCCAGCAGGAAACGCTGGACAGCGGAGACCTGGCGAAACAGCTGCACGATAAATTAAAAGAATGGAAGTTTTTATAATGGCACAGCTTGTTGTTATCCAGAGGAAATGTACCGGCTGCGGGGTATGCGTGTCCGCCTGTCCCTTCGGCGCGATCGACTTAAAGGACACGGCGGAGATCAACGCCGCCTGCAGGATGTGCGGGCTGTGCGAGAAAAGCTGCCCCGAGAAGGCGATTATGCGCCTGGAAACCAAGGCGAAAAGCGTGGACAAGGAAGCCTGGCGGGACATTTTGGTATTTTGCGAAATGACGGAGGAAGGCCTGCACCCTGTGGGGCCGGAGCTGATCGGCAAGGCCCGCGAGCTGGCCCCGTCCGCCGGGTATCAGGTGGACGCCCTGCTGCTGGGACACCGCTGCGACAAGGCTGCGGAAGCCCTCAGGCACTATGGGGTGCGCAACATCTATGTGTATGACGATGAGGCCCTTGGTTTTTTCCGGGCGGAGATGTACGCCGCCTGCGCCGAGGACATCATCAGGAAGAAGAAGCCCTCGGTGGTGCTGGTGGGCGCCACGGCGCTGGGGCGCTCCCTGGCGCCGCGGCTGTCCACCCGCTTCAGGACGGGGCTGACGGCCGACTGCACAGAGCTTCAGCTGAAGGAAAACAGCGACCTGGTGCAGATACGCCCCGCCTTTGGCGGCAACATCATGGCGCAAATCGTTACCCCCCATACCAGGCCCCAGTTCGCCACCGTGCGCTACAAGGTCATGGACGCCCCTGTCCGGCAGAAGGAAGCGGCGGGCGAGGTGCATCGGATGCCCCTGCCCAAAAAAGCGGTCAGCGAAGTGAGGTTTCATGAAAAGCGCAGCATCCCCAAGGCGGTCAACGTTTCCGACGCCGACATCCTGGTAGTGGGCGGCAGGGGGCTGAAAAAGGAAAGCGACCTGGACCTGATAAAGGAGCTGGCAGGGCTTCTGGGCGGCGAGTACGCTGTCAGCCGTCCTCTGGTGGAAAAGGGGTGGGATACCAATGCCCGGCAGATCGGTTTGTCGGGGCGCACGGTAAAGCCCAAGCTGATCATTACCTGCGGCGTGTCGGGGGCCATCCAGTTTACCGCCTGCATGGAAGGCGCGGAACGCATCGTGGCCATCAACGCTGACAGGAACGCCCCCATCTTCCGGGTAGCCCATGTGGGGATTGTGGGGGATCTGTACGACATTTTGCCAAGGCTGATAGAGCACATCAAAAGGGAGAAGAGCCAGTATGCCAGGGTTTAAGCGGATCAACAAAACAGACATCGCCTTTTTTGAGAGCATCCTGCCCAAAGAGCGGGTGCTGACGGGCGACAGCATCAGCGAGGATTTTGCCCGGGACGAAATGACGGAGTACGGCACCTTCGCCCCGGGCGTGGTGCTGACGGTGATGAGCGCCCGGGAGGTCAGCGACATTCTGCGGTACTGCAACGAGCAGGGCATTCCCGTCACCCCGCGGGGCGCGGGCACGGGGCTGTGCGGCGGCTGCGTCGCCATCTACGGCGGCGTGCTGCTGGATGTAAGCCAGATGAAGCGCCTGATAGAAATAGACAAGGTCAACATGACCGCCACGGTGGAGCCGGGGCTGATGCTGATGGAGTTTCAAAAGCTTCTGGAAGGCACGGGGCTGTTCTATCCCCCCGACCCCGGCGAGAAGAGCGCCACGGTATGCGGCAACATCATGACCAATGCCGGGGGCATGCGGGCGGTGCGCTACGGCGTTACCCGGGATTATGTACTGGGCATGGAGGTGGTGCTGGCCGACGGCACCATCCAGCAGCTGGGCGGCAAGGTGGTGAAGACCTCCAGCGGGTATAACCTGATGCAGCTTCTGTGCGGCTCGGAGGGCACGCTGTGCGTGCTGACCCGGGCCACAGTGAAGCTGATGCCAGAGCCTCTGGCCAACCTGTCGCTGCTGGCGCCCTTTGACAGCCTGGAGGAGTGCGTGGAGGTGGTGCCCAAGGTGCTGTCCTGCGGGTGCGAGCCCACGGCGGTGGAGTTTATGGAAAAGGAAGTCATCCAGGCGGCGGAGGAATACCTGGGCAAGCAGTTTCCTGACAAGAGCGCCGACGCCTACCTGCTGCTCAGGCTGGACGGGGCGGAGGAAAGCCTGATAGAGCCCCGTCTGGAAGCGGTGACGGATCTGCTGCTGTCGTCCGGCGCCAATGACGTGCTGCTGGCGGATACCGACGAGCGGAAGATGAGCATATGGGATGCCCGTGGGGCGTTTTTGGAGGCCATCAAGAACTCCACCGTGTCCATGGACGAGTGCGACGTGGTGGTGCCCAGGGAGCGCATCGCGGACTTTGTGCGTTTCTCCCGCAGGGTGAGCGAGGAGAACCAGCTGCGCATCCGTTCCTTCGGCCATGCCGGTGACGGCAACCTGCACCTTTATCTGTGCAAGGATGACTACCCTGATGAAATATGGAAAGAGAAATGCGCCGCCGCCATGCAGCAGCTGTATGACGCGGCGCGGGACATGGGCGGTGATGTATCGGGCGAGCACGGGATCGGCCACGCCAAGACGAAGTACTTGCAGGAAAGCGTGGGCGATGTGCAAATTGCCCTGATGCGGGGCATCAAGCGGGCCTTCGACCCCAGGGGGATTTTGAATCCGGGGAAGGTCATTTCGATACAATGAATCCTGGAGAAAAAAGATGATTATTAA
>Ga0255345_1000478_pt1 | contig 66051 bp, 55 predicted proteins | sample wastewater_treat_6_FD_192415 | JGI IMG/M metagenome (GOLD analysis project Ga0255345, IMG submission 192415) | Wastewater microbial communities from Lulu Island WWTP, Vancouver, Canada - plant20 | ecosystem: Engineered > WWTP > Wastewater > Unclassified | place: Canada: Vancouver, British...
CGGCGTCTATTTCTACAAGATGTTCGCCGGCAAGTACAGCAGCACCAGAAAGATGATCCTGATGAAGTAATCCGTCAGGTCGATAACGATCCCAACCCCGGAACGGTCCGCCGCTCCGGGGTTTTTTGCCCGCGTTCCATGCGCCATCCCCGCGCCGGATTCCCCGCGAACGAACGAAGGGGCATGGTCTGGCCGTTAAGGCCTTTTCCTGTCTCCCGGACGCGCCTCCCGTACAATGGCCGCATTTGGTGCGGGTATTGTGCGGGAGGCAGGGGAGTGGAATGGACTCGGGCGCTCAGGGTCAAGCTGGCAGGACATTGAGGCGGACAGGCATATATGGCTTTGGTTCAAACCGAGGGAGCGGAGGCATCCCAATGGAAAGCTGTCCTCCTTGCTTTACCCACCCTGTCTGAAAGAGGGGAAAAATTAAAACTTGACATATTGCGGAACGCCCGGCCATTTGATTTAACATGGAAAAACCCCTCTGCATGGGGAATAGAATACGCAGGGAGCGATTTATGCAAAAGAACACCGTCCGCCTCCGCAGCGCGAACATCTCGGATATTGGCAGAAATCCGGCTCGCACCAAGAACGAAGACTATTTTGGCCATTTTCAGGGCGAATTCGGCGACCTTTTCCTGGTCTGTGACGGCATGGGTGGCCACGAGGGTGGCGAAATCGCTTCGCGCCTGGCAGTGGAGAGCATCCGCAAACATTTTGAGACCAATTACGTGCCCGGCGAAGAGCTTGCAACGATCACCCAAAGCATAGATTTCGCCCAGCAAAAGATCACCGAGCGGGTGGAACTGGAGCCGGAACTTGCGGGCATGGGCACCACCCTGGTTCTGCTGCTGATTCAGGGAGTTAGCTATTACATCGCCCATTGCGGTGACAGCCGCATCTACCTTAGCCGCGGCGGCGCGATCAACCAACTCACCAAAGACCACTCCGAGGTGCAGATGATGGTGGAAAGCGGCATCATCACCCAAGAACAGGCAGCTACCCATCCCCGGCGCAATTTCATCACCAAAGCCATAGGCCACACCAGCTTCGCGCCGGACGTCTCGGGACCCTACATCCTGCAGCAGGACGACGTTTTCCTGCTCTGCTCGGACGGCCTTACGGAATACGTGAAGGAAGATGAACTGCACCAGCAGATGGAGGAGGAACCCCAGATCGCCTGCCAGAACCTGGTGGATATGGCCAACGACCGCGGCGGGAACGACAACATAACCATCCAGATCGTGCAGGTGCAGCAGTGCTCGCCCTTCACGCTCAGAGAAGAGCTTCCCACTCCGCGCAGGAAGAGAATCCTGCCTCCTTTGGCCCTGGTTGTCACGCTGCTGGTCTTTCTAGGCGCCGTGTTCTGGTATGCCCGGTCCATCCAGGTTCCACCCTCTCCGGAAATCGCGGCAACCCGAGATTCCCTGAGAGCCGCCAGGGCTGAGGCCAAACGTCTGGCCAAAGAAGAAAAGAAGCGGCTGAAAGAAGAGCGGAAGAAAAAAGGGAAAAAAGCCTCGGAAAAGGCCATCGACCCCAAACTGGCGGTGGCGGATTCCACCATCGCCAACCGGCTGCAGTCTTACGCCGCGGGAAACCCCTATCTGGAAGCCTTTAACGCCATGAGCAACAAGACCGCGCAGGCCAAAAACTTCAAATTTATCAGCAAATCCGAAGCCAACCAGGTGATCTACATCGTTCCCGGCCAGACCATCTATCTGGATTATGCCAAGCTGGCCTACCAGGCCGGGCACAATCTGAAATCCGAGGACATCACCGCCCTGATGGCCATCGCCGTGCTGCGCTCCTCCGGTCAGTTCAACCTTGCCAAAGAGGGCTGGGAAAGCAAGTTCATCGCCTCTGGCACTTCCCCTATCGATGACCAGACCTGGAACGCGGCCCGGGAGCTTTATAAAAAATACGATTCGGTCAATGCCGACCAGCTTTTCAACAACCCAAACCGTTTCGCCCGCCTGCGCGCCCGCATCTTGGTAGGGCCCTACGGCATCAGCCTGAACAAAGGCTGACCTTACGGAGAGAATGAAACCATGAAATGCGTCCATTGCGGAGCGGAAATCGAGGCGGACAGCAGTTTCTGCATTGTCTGCGGCAAGCCTGTAAGCCCTTCCCAGAAACTGCGGATTGGCCGTGACGCCGGAAACGACATAGTTGTGAACCATGACCGCATTTCGCGGCTTCACGCCGTGATCACCAAAGAGGGCTCACATTACCGGATCACCGACCAGAACTCGCTGAACGGCATCCTGGTGAACGGACAGAAAGTGACCAGCGCCCTGATCCGCCCGGGCGACAAGGTTTCCCTGGGCGGGATCGTGGAATTGGACTGGAACGCCGTGGCGGTCGCTTTTTCCGGCGTTAAGTCCGGCACCCGACCCCGTCCTGCACCGGTCTTTTACCACCAGGAAGCGTCCCAGCCCAGGAAATCCCCGTCCGCGCTGCTAATCAGCCTCATCGTGCTGGGGGTGATTGGACTGCTTGCCGGCGCTTATTTCCTTTGGGACAATATCTCCGCCGGCAGCGGCAAATCATTCAATATACAGTCCGAATACAGCTACAGCGTCAAATCGGTGGAGGATCCGGAAATGGCTTCGCGCCGCTCGGAGGTGGAAACGCTGGAGGACTTGCTGGCCAGGGCTCCGGCCGTGTTTGGCAGGGAAATGTCCCTGCTCCTGTCCTATTGCCTGCTGGACGTGAAAGTGAGCGAACCGCAGACCCTTCTATCCTCCGGAACTGAGGAGGGAAAGATCCTGCGCACGGCCAGCACCAGCATCACGGAAAGGGAATTCAACGCCCGCTATGAGTATTTGCGGGGCAGAGAAGACCATCTGGCCATGATCTCCGAAGCGGAAAATCAGCTTGCCCAGGCCAGGGCGGAATTGAAGCTGCGCGAGGCGGAACTGAGCCTGGTCAGCAAGGCGCCTGAAGGCAGGGACCTCATCAACCAGGGTATCGGCGCAATCAACGTTTTGGCCAAAAAAGGCGATAAGCCGCCCCTGGACAGCCTTAAAGACAACCGCATCGACAGCTCGGTGGACCAGGCCCTCAGAGATTACGATGAAGCCCTTGGCAACCTCGAAGGTGTTTACGCTTCCCTGAACGACATCAAAGCCGAGGTGGCTGCCGTGAAAGCCGACAGTTCAAAGAAAGGCGGCCGCGTCCTGAAATGATCATCAAACCCGGCGATTTCATCCGTAACTACCGTGTGCTGGATTACATTGGCGAAGGCGGCATGGGCAAGGTTTACTCCGCCGAGGAAGAGCTGCTGGGGCGCAAGGTCGCCATCAAAATGCTCGACCCGTCCGTGACCCATCAGGAGCATTTCCGCCAGCGTTTCATCAACGAAGCCCGCATCCTGTCACAGCTTCAGCATCCCCACATTGTTGGCCTCTTCACTTTCTTCCTGGAGCAGGAAAGCTATTTCATGGTCATGGAATACGCCGAAGGCCAGACCCTGCGCGACCTCATCGCCACCGTTGGCCCCATTCCGGAACAGCGTACCCGGCGCATCCTCCGCCAGATCCTTTCCGCTCTGGATTATGCCCAAACCAAGGGTGTTGTCCACCGCGACATCAAGCCCTCGAACATCATGATCGGCGAAAATGACGACCTCAAGATACTGGATTTCGGCGTGGCCCGCATCCTGGCCAATCCCCAGTTCACCCTCGCCGGCTCCAGGCTGGGCACCATCTACTACATGAGCCCGGAGCAGGTGCGCTCGCCGCGTGATGTGGACAGCTGTTCGGACATTTATTCCACCGGCGTGGTCCTCTATGAAATGCTCACCGGGCGGTTGCCCTTCAGCACGGAAACCGAGAGCGATTTCCTCATCGAAAAGCAGATCGTGGAAAGCCCCATGCCGCATCCACGTGACTATTACCCCTATATGTCCGACCACATAGTGGATCTGATGAACGCCATGACGGCCAAGGAACCTTCGCTGCGCCCCACCGCCGCCGAAGCGATCAGGGCTTTAGACACCAGTTCGCTGGACTCCATCAAAACCGCCCCGCCCCTCAGCGAAAAGCCCGCTCCCGTCGAGCCTGTGGCCCCCACACCCATTCCTCCTGCCCCCAAAAAGGGAATGCCGCCGGGACTGCGCGCCTTCCTCGTCATCTTCATTATCGCCATCATCCTGGTCACGCTCGGTTTCATGCTCAAGGCGTGGCTGGATATCAATCCCAACCTCTTCGGCCCCCGGTCCGAAGAAGCCGTGGCGGAGGAAACGGTGGAAGGACCGGCAAGCGAAAAAGAAACGCTCAGCCAAGAGGAGATCGAGGCCAATATCGCCGCGCGGAAGCGCCGGGAAGCCGAAAACGCCGTCCGCTCGATTCGGCCCCGCTTCAGCGCCATCGCCAGAAAAGCCCGGGAATACAAGGCCCAGGATGAATACGGGGACTGGCCAAAGAGCCTGGACGCCTTCATTGACCCCGCGGAGGCCGACACCGACCAATTCAACTTTGATTGGTCTGACGACGGCATCATCATCGCCATCAGCAACCGCGCTTTCGGTAAAGCCGGGATAGAGATCTACTATACCCTCGATTCCGACCATTTCGAGATTTACGACCCCGACCCGGAAAACCCGCCCAACATCGACCCCGCCTGGCTGAATTGACAGACCGGCAGACCTGGCTCCAAACATCGCAGCCATGCAAGCTGGCCGTTAAGGCCCTTTCCTGATTCCCAGACGCGCCTCCCGCACTATCCCCGCATTCGATGCGAGCGTCATTCGAGTGGCGTGGGAGGGCGATGGTCGCAGGCGCTCAGGGCCTGACTGACAGGACATTGCGGTGGGCAAGCAATTATAGCCCTCCTTTAAAACATCGCTTTCTTTCAAATAGAGTAGGTAGTCCGGTTGATCGAGCCTGTTGGGCGACATAACGATAGCGAAGGTGCGTAAGCCCCTCGTACAAGTGCGATAACAAAATGGAAAGCCCCTTGTGGGCGACAGAAATCATCCCCGCGGTTCTGTCACCCGCAAAGGGCTCAGAAAGTAGTTGGGATCCATTGTCGAGGGGTTCCGTTCGCTGCGCTCACTGCACACCCTCGCTATGGTCTGCCGCCTCTGCGAGGCTTTACCCATCCGGTTCGAAAGAGAGCCTGAAACAAGTGGTTGCCGACACTCAACCTGAAAGTGGTCGGGATGGCCTCATCCACCCTGATTGAACATGAATCATCCTTTTCATTGACAGAAAAAGCGGTAAATTCAGCATGGATTAACCAAATCAAGAGGAGAAAAAATGCCCCTGTCCGAGCGCCCTTACGCGGAGTTCCTGCCCGAAGAGGTGTGGAAGTGGAAGCTGATGGAAGAGCGTTTCGACCGTGTGTTGAAGCTGCACAACTATCAGGAGATCCGCCTGCCCATCCTGCAGAACCGTGACCTGGTGCATAAGGGGATCACGGCGCTGATGCCAGGCCGGGAAGCGGCGCGGCTCGCGGCGAAAACCCTGGACATCTGCGGCCATGACGGCGGTCCGGGCAACCTGAGCTTGCGTCCCGAATGCACCATCAGCGTGCTCAGTTACGCTGCGAGGACCTACCGCCGGGGCGACATCCACCGCTATTACTACCACGGCCCGGTTTTCCGCCAGGGGCGTGACCAAGAGCCGCGGGAATCCTTCCAGCTCGGGGTGGAGCTTTTGGGCAGTTCCAGCCTGATTTCGGAAAACGAGGTCATAAGCCTGGGCATAAGGCTGCTGCGCGATTTGGGCTTTCGGGACGCCAGCCTGCGTTTGAACAGCTTTGGCTGCGAAATCTGCCGGGAGAAATTCTGCAAAGCCGTGCGTACGAAGATGGAAAAGCACAGCGCTGAATACTGCCCCGCCTGCCTGGATGAACTGGGGGCCAATCCCTTCACCGAAACCCATTGCGAGGATGAGCGCTGCCGCCACAGGGTGCCGGGTGAACTCAGGATCCTCGACCACCTCTGCAAGCGCTGCAAAGCCAAATTCTCCAGCATCCAGAAGGTGCAGGCCAATCTGGGCCATATCTACAAAGTGGACCCGGGCCTGTTCAAGAATTTCGCCTATTACAACGAAACCGTGTTTGACCTGGTGATCGGCGAAGGTGAGAAAGAAATGACCGTGGGCGGCGGCGGCCGCTACGACAACCTCTCGGAAAAGATAACCAAACTGCGCATCCCCGCTGTGGGCTTCTATCTGGACCTCGACCTCGTGTTTGCCGCCATGGATGCTCGCCGGCTCTTTTTCGACTGGAACAGGGATTTCTCGGTTTATATCTGCGCGCAGTCGCAGGATATGGAGATGATGCTGCTGCAAATCGCCCAGGAACTGCATTCGGAGGATATCATCACTGTCCTCAGCCCGGATATTCTCGAAAGCGGGGAGGAACAAACCCGTGCCCGGGCCAGGAACTGCGACCTGATGATAGCCATCCGCGAGGAAAACATACGCGAAGGCAAGCTGCTGCTCTTCAACCTGGCTCGCGACACCCAGGCCTACATACCCCTGCACCGCCTGGCCGAATCCGTCCAACTGGCGCGTAAAACACTAAGAAAATAAGGAGATAATATGCAAGCTATTAGCACAATCAAAGCTCCTGCCGCCTTGGGGCCCTATTCCCAGGCCGTGATAATGAACGACGCCCTCTTCGTTTCCGGACAGCTTGGGATCGAAGCCGAAACGGGAAATTTCGGCGAAGGCTTCGAAGCCCAGGCGAACCTCGTGTTCGCCAACCTCAAAGCCATTCTGGAAGCAGCGGGAATGAGCTTCCGCGACGTGGTGAAAGTCTCCGTGTTCCTGAAGGACATGAACGATTTTGCCGCCCTCAACGAGATTTACGCCCGCAACTTCAGCGCTCCCTTTCCCGCCCGGGAAGCCATCCAGGTGGCCCGGCTGCCCAAAGACGGATTGGTGGAAATCTCCGTCATCGCGATAAAATGAGCATCATCACGAAAACCGGCGACAGAGGCCAGACCTCGCTCTACAGCGGAGAACGGGTTTGGAAAGACGATCTGCGCGTGCGCGCTTACGGCGCTTTGGACGAACTGGACGCCCATCTGGGGGACGCGCGTCACCAGATTTCTGATGATCGGGCGCTGTCAATAATCCTGGACATCCAGAACGCCCTTTGCCGCTTGATGGGTGAACTGGCTACCCCCGGCGGGAACTACCAAAATCCCGTTAAGGAAGGGGATGTGGAGGCGGTCGGAGAACTTGTCCGAGAACTGGAAGCTGACACGCCCATAACAGGTTTTGTGATTCCCGGCTCGCTGCCGGCTTCGGCCAAACTGGACATCTGCCGCGCCGTGGCCCGCCGCGCCGAGCGCGAAGTGGTCGCCCTGGCCCGGAAGGAGAATGTTTCGCCGCCGCTGCTCCGGTTCGTGAACAGGATTTCGGACCTGCTGTTCATCCTGGCCCGCGCCCTGGAGGCGAAAGAGGGGGTCATCCGCTATAAAACAACAACCTAAGGAGATAAAAATGTATAAGATAGTGCTTGTCCGCCACGGCGAAAGTATTTGGAACAAGGAAAACTTATTCACCGGCTGGACCGACGTGGACCTTTCCGAAAAGGGCGTCCGGGAAGCAAGGATCGCCGGACAGCGCCTGGCCGCGGCGGGCTTTGAATTCGACGAAGCCTGGACCTCAGTGCTCAAACGCGCCATCCGCACCCTCTGGCTGGTGCTCGACGAGATGGACCTCATGTATCTGCCCATCCACAAAGACTGGCGCCTCAACGAACGCCACTACGGAGCCTTGCAGGGGCTCAACAAAGCCGAGACAGCCGCCAAATACGGGGAAGAGAAGGTGATGACCTGGCGCCGCAGCTTCGACGTTCCCCCGCCCGCTCTGGAACTTACCGACCCGCGCCATCCGGGCTTCGACCCCCGCTACGCCAGTCTTGAGAAAGACCGGCTTCCCCTCTGCGAATCGCTGAAAGACACCTGCGAACGCGCCATGCCCTTCTGGGATGAGGTGATCGTCCCCAGGCTGAAGGCCGGGCGAAGGATGATCGTTTCCGCCCACGGCAACAGCCTCCGCGCCATCGTTAAAAACCTCGACGGGATCAGCGACGCGGATATCGTCGGCTTGAACATCCCCACCGGCATACCGCTGGTTTATGAATTCAAATCCGACCTGAGCGTGGCAAAACGCTATTACCTGGCCGACGCGGACGAGCTGGCCCAAGCCCAAAAAGTGGTGGCTGACCAGGGCAAGGCCAAAGAATAGATTTTCCTTGACGAATCCGGCTTTGGCAGGAATCTTGGACAAAACCTTACACAGGAGATAGAAATGGCAGTCAAGATCGATAAAGACACTTGCATTGGGTGCGGGGCCTGCGTGGATGTTTGCCCCGTGCAGGCTCTTTCCCTGGAAGACGGCAAGGCCAAATGCGACGAAGGCACCTGCATTGATTGCGGCGCCTGCATCGGCACCTGTCCCGTGCAAGCCATATCAGAATAAGCTTATTTCGCAAGCTTGAACGCGGAAGAGGGCGATGCCTTCTTCCGTTTTTGTTTCTCAGAGCACCATTACAGACCCTGGAGGAGATTATGCGACGCGCAATTGCTATCTTATTTATAGTCTTGCCGTTCTGTTGGCTGGCTGCCACGGATGTGAGCGGAAACCAGTCCGGAACCTGGACTTTGGCCAACAGCCCCTACAACATCATCGGAGACGTGACCGTCCCGGCGGGCGATAGCCTCAGCATCGAGCCCGGAGTGGAGGTTTTTGTGATGGGCAACTACCGGCTCAAGGCGGAAGGAAAGCTCACGGCAGTTGGAACCGAGGCTGACACCATCCGCTTTCGCAGCGGCCAGGCGGACCCCGGCGCCCTCTGGAAGGGCATCCGGCTGGAAAACGAGAGCCTCCAGAGCCAAATCCGGCGCTGCTACATCGAAAAGGCCGAATACGGGGTCAATGCCATCGACTCGCCTGTGCTGATCAGCCACTGCCGCTTCAACCTGAACGACAAGGGAATGCAGCTTTACGGCATTGGCTCCGCCGACCCAGCCACCATGCTGGTCCAGTACAACATTGTGGAAAACAGCATCGGCAACGGCATCCTCATTTCCCAGAACAGCAACGCCCTCATCGAATACAACGAGGTCCGCTTCAACGGCACCGGATCGCAATACCGCGGCGCCATCCAGCTTTCCAACCAATCAGCCGGAGGCTCCAACAGCCCCATGATCCGCTATAACCACATCCACCACAACCACAAACAGGGCATCACCGCCTGGGATATTCAAGCCGTGAACGCCATCCAGCCCCACATCCTGGAAAACGTCATCGAATACAACCTCACCGGCATCTATCTGCTCAACGCCTCCGGCTACGTGGCGGACAACATCATCCGCCACAACTTCATTCCCGGCGACGCCAATTCCGGGGCCGGGGTTATGGTGGCCGGAGCCACCAGCGAGCCTTACTTTGAGCGAAATATCATCCACGGCAATTTCACCGGCTTTTACCTCGGCAACAACGCCAAACCCTGCCTGGGAAACCTGGACATCTACCACGCCTGGGCCCAGGGCGAAAACCAAATTTACGACAATATCGACGGTTCCAACATCCCGCACAGCGTTTACACCTATTCCTACACCACCCCCGGCCTCACCATCTGGGCAGAAAACAACAGCTGGGGAACCAACGACCCCGCCGAAATAGCCATCGGCATCAACGACCAGAACGACGACCCCAGCCTGCCCCTGGTGGATTTCGAGCCCATCCTGCCCATACCTGTTCCCACCACCGTGACCGGCTCCGTCAGCTACACCGGGGCCTTCAGCCTCACCAACCACCGCGTTCAGATCGTGGGAGCTGATTCCGGCGAAATCTATTATGAAGAACCGGTGAGCCCGGACCAGCCTTTCACGCTTTCCCAGATATTTGACGGGCAGTTCCACGTAGTGGTCATGGCCGATGTGGAAGGAGTGGAGCGTGTCTTCTATGGCACTCCGGGCGGGCTGCTGACTCCGGAGACATTCTCTCCGGACAGTTTGGAGCCCATTGAGGTTGGCGTCATCCAAATCCAGGAGACGCAGCCGCCGCGTTTTCAGGATGTGGGTTCGCCCGAACAGATCGGCGCCCATCTCTGCTATCCGGTTTATCACCGCTTTTTCATTTACCGCTGGGACCACATCAACTGGCTTTACGAATCGGGCGATTACGTCTTCCTCAAACGCCACGAACGCTTCAACGAAGCCGGCAACATCATCTTCAACTTCGCAGACGAAGTGGTGTGGGACAAGATCAGCGGCATCGAACATAACAATACCTGGCTGCGCACCGAAATCTTGAATGACAGCGGAGCCCAGCGCGTCAGCATGTTCCGTGCCAAAATCGTGACCACAGCTTCCGACGGCTCGAACACCCATATGCTTATCCTCCAGTCAGACACTGTTAACCAGCAACTCATCTCCGTCCGCGTGATGGACGAGGGATTGAGCCGCGTTTACCACTACAACGCGGGTTACCTGGCAAATTGCGAAACCGTGGTCGGCAACATCGTGTTCCAATATCTGCACGAGGGAAACTGGTGGTTCTACCAGCCCTTGTTGCCGGTATATCAGCCCACCGGCCTCTGCGTTGACCAGGTGGAACATTTCGTCGAAAGCCCCTGGGCCCTCACCCTCTACTGGCAGGCTCCGGCGGATGACGGTATCTACAACTGGACCCATTACCGCGTTTACAATTACGATACCCTCCTGGCGGAAGTGCCTTTCCTGCTGAATAGCTGGCACTCGAACAACTTTAATTACCAGGTTGAACACTGCCTCACTGTCTGCGCTTTCGACGGCGTGAACGAAAGCCCGCGCACCAATGAGGTCTTGGTCTCCCACGTTTCCGCCAGCGACCCCGGGGCAGTGCCCCCAACGCTTGTGGTCGGCCCCAATCCTGCTTCCATCGGCGCGGGCGGCAGGGTGGAGGTCAGCATCAAGAGTTCCGCTCCGCTGAACGGCAGGCTGGGCGTTTACAACTTGCGTGGACAACTGGTTGAAACGGTGCCGGTGGCCTCGGAAGGTGATTTCGCCTGGCACTGGGGCCTGCTTGACGCCGCCGGGGAGCGCTGCGCTTCCGGTATCTATTTATTCAGGGCGGAGCTGGAAGGCCAGCCCACCCTGCAAAAAAGGCTCGTCCTGATCAGATAATCCCTGCGAGTATCAAAAAGCCCAGACCAGCAAACCGCCTTCCGGGCTCGTTTAACCGGATTACCCTCTCGGTTTGAAAGAACGCCTTCTTCTTCGGCTGATGTTCAATTAGGGCGGACAAAGCCGCTACCTGTGTGGAGGCGGTCGCCGTACCGCCTTTTCCCTCTTTCAAACAGGGGGAGGTAAAGCCTCGCTATGGTCTGTCGTCCCACGGGCTTTATATGTCCGACGCTGTCAAGTCTTGATATAGGTTGACTACTTTTATGTTGTTTTTCTCAGCAGACATGCTCATGTCACCCACTGAACGATCATATATATAATCTGGGGTCTGATTCAGAGTTTACATTTAAATGTAAACTCTGTATAATGTGCTAGCGTCAATGCTCCGCTTAGGTCGTCCCATGTCTTACTCCTTATCAACTAAGATATGAGGACAAAACAATAAAGCTTTATGGCTTGTCATTATAGATCTTGTATCAAACCGGGAGGTCGAGCTGGTTGATCGAGCCCGTAGGGTGACATAAGGATAGCGAGGGAACGTGAGCCCCTCGTATACTGGATTCCGGATCAATATCACCTCGCAAGCTCTGTGACGTCCGGGATGACGTGGCCTCGGAGCCTGGCGTACAGCGAACGCAGTGAGCATGGACGACAGGAGGTATTGGAATAATCATTCATTGCTGCCGTCGATGCTCGTTCCTCGCTCGACGCCAGCGTATGGTCGGGCCGTTAAGGCTCTTTCTTTGGCCTTGGTTTCGCCTCCCGCATGATTCCCGCATTTGATGCGGGCATTGTGCAAGGGGCGTGGGAGAGGGATGGTCGCGGGCGCTAAGGGCCTGTTTGGCGGGGTATTGCGGCGACCAAGGGTTTATAGCTCTTTAGGTGAACCCTCTCTTCTGATCATCACGATGTAGCCCTCGAGGTCCGTAAAGCCATAGGAGGAGTAAAGATGCCGGGCAGCGGCGTTTTCAACGTGAACCTCCAGTTTGGCCTGCCAGCCGTTGTCGCGGGCGATGGAAAGGGCTTCCTCCAGCAGGGCGCGGCCGATGCCCCGGTTTTGGAATTCGGGCGACACGGCCATGTGGTGGATGTAGAGCCTGCGGAAATCGTGGCTGAGCCAGGCTGTGCCCACAAGAATGCCGTCCAGCCAGGCCAGGAGCATGGTCCCGTTCTGGCTGAGGTTGTTCTGCACAGCCCCGAAGCTGTCGGCCCGGGCGGGGTTGCTGATCCCGGTTTCGAGCCAGATGGCGGTAATGCTCTGGAAGAGGTCGGGATCGAGTTCCTGGCAGCGGCTAATTTTGAGGTTCAATCGAGCTGGGGTCGCCCACAACTGCCCGGAACAGCGCGGCGTGGCGAGTGAAGCGGAACACTGTGTCGAAAAGCACCACGAAATAGCTGTCCGGATAGCGGTCTATTTTGAGCAGGTAGTTTTTGTTCTCCCAGGCATGGAAGCTGAGCTTCACTCGGGAATTGTCGTTCAGCATCAGGTCCACCTCACATTCCGGGGCGGGGACGGAAGAGGCCGGAGGCAGGGTCTCGCCGCTAAGCATGGTGTGCGAACCTAGATGGGAAAGGGCGTTCAGCAGTTTGCCCATCACCAGGTTGCCAGGCGGAATGTCGAAATCCTCTATCTTGTCGCTGTAGTGCCAGATATCGCCGTTGCGGGTCAGCTCGTAGCTGTTTTTCTGGTGCTTTACATTGATGGTGAGCAACTGGTCGGGAAAGAGGCTGAGCGCGTAGGGCGAGCGCCAGGATTCCAGCTTGGGGCCATAGAAGGAGTTCACCTTGCTCCGGATCTGGAAAACGTTGGTCCCGCCGGCGAAACAGAAGTAATCGAAGGGATTGCCCAAATCGCCGAACCAGACCTCGCGCAGCAGCTTGTTTCGGGCGTCGAACGCCTTTATCCGCAAGGCATTGTCCTTCGTGAGTCGATACTGTTTGAGGGCCTCTTTGCCGGAGGCGATGGGCTCCGTGGAATATTGCTTCAGGATCACATCCCGCATGAAAAGCTGGAAATGGCCTTCCTCCACGTCCCACGCGACGGGTTTGGTGATGCGCCACCTGCCGTTTTCCAGGGCGAAGGAGATGCTGGTGTCCGGGCTGGCGATTTCGATGGCGGCCACCACCGTGCTGTCGGCGCTGAAGATTGCCCTGTTGCTTTCCCGGTCGCGGCGGGTGAGCACCAGTATGACCACCGACGCCAGCATCAACAGAAAAACAGCCAGCAGAACCAGCTTGTTCTTTTTCACAGGGTCCCCCGGTTCGAGCGCCTGTAAGCCTGCGCGAAGCCCACAAAGGCCAGAAGCAGCAGAGGCAGTAGGATGGCGGTGAGCTTGAAGCCCAGGGTGAGGTTGGATATCGTTTTGGCAGGTTCGGCGGGGCGCATCTGGTTCCTGCCCATGTAAACGTCCACGCCCAGGCGGTTATAGACCGTCTTTTGCGAGCGCAGCTTCACCATTTCGGCGCGTCCCAGCAGGTGGTCAATGGCGTTTTGCACCATGTAGGCGCCGGAGCCGAATTCCAGGTTGAACTCGCTGTCTCCGAAGAGGATGACGCGGCCACTGGGGTTGGAGGGGTGGAAGGTGCTGTCCGTAAGTGCTTGGGAGAAAAAGCTTTTGAGCGGGCCGCTGAATTCCGCTGCCACGGTCATTGGCGGCATGCTCAGCCAGCCGGGTTCCTGGCTGCGGTTGATCGCTTCCTCGATGTTGAAATAAGGCCCCATCAGGGAATTTGACTTTCCGGAGGTCGTCAAAACAGGCAAGCGCTTCAGCTTCGAGCCAGGCATCGTGACCAGTTCCGAGGCTATGTTCATCACGATGGGATCGAAACCGAGGGCGTAAGGCACATCGGGATTGGGTTTTAGCCGGGGGAAGAAGGGATAGGGCACCTGGGTGCCGAGGGCGGAGCCCCTGCCAAGCTCACATTCCTCATCCAGAACGATGTTCGGCTTGATGAAAATCCCGTAGTGTTCCAGCAGCCGGAAGACGTTGCTGTTCACCTCCGAAACGCCCGTGCCCTGGGAGCTGTAGGTCACCAAAGCCCTGTCCTGAAGCATCACCACCTCCCCGCCCCGCATCAGGTATTGGTCCAGATGGTAGAGCTGGAGGGTGGAAAGCGAATCCACCACGCCCATGCAGAGCATCACCGGGGCCTGGGGCAGGCTGTCCAGCCTGGTGACTTCGAGGTTGTAGTTCTCCGTCAGTTCCAGGAAAAAGGTCGCCACGTTGTCCTGATAATAGGCATACTGATACATCAGGGCCAGCGAATCGGCGAAGAAAGCAACCTTGGGCAGCGTTTCCGGCTGAAGTTTGTTAACCTCTTTGAGGAGTTGGTATTCCAGCATTGTCTCCATGCCCGGGCGCAGATACATCGATGAGGATTTGCCCCCGCCTTCAAAGCTTACCCCGAAGACGATTTCCTTGCTCACCATCTTGTCTTCCTCATAGATGGTGGCGTTCAGGGGCGGGATGTTGTATTGCCGGGCCTCGTCGATAAGCTCTTCGGTGCTTTTGGCCCGTACATACTCATATTTTAGCTTGCCGCGGGAATTGCGCTGAAACTCTTCCAGCATGTCCTTCAGGTCGCGGTTCAGGCAGCTCAGTTGCTGGGGCAGGTCGTTAGAGGCGAAGACTTTAACCACCACCTTTTCCTGCAGGGAGCGCAGGCTGGCTTTGGTGGCCTTGCTGAGGGAATGGGCGCGGCGGCTGCTGGCATCCAGGCGCAAATAGAGGAAGCTGGCCAGAATGAGCGCGAGGACGGCGATGAGGATTTTGACGGCGTAGGTTCCGATAATTTGGCTGCGGGTGTTCATGTTATCTCTCCTGCATCAGGTTTGCGCTCTGGAGGCGGAATTGAGCCAGCAGCATAAAGATGAAGGTGATCGCGGTAAACCAGATGAGGTCGCGGGTGTCGATCACTCCCTTGATGAAGCTATTCAGATGGTAGTCGAAGCCGAAATACTCGAGGGCGGCAAAGAGCTTCAGGGGAATAAGTTCACCCAGGCGGCCCAGCAGGAACAGGACTCCGGAGATGGCCAGGGCGATGATGAAGGCCAGCACCTGGTTTTCCGTGAGGCTGCTGGCAAAGATGCCGATGGCGATGTAAGCCGCCCCGGCACAGAGCAGGCCCAGATAGCCGGTGAAAATGGCGCCGGCATCCACTCCGACTCCGAAGATGAAGATCAGGGCGGCAAAAACGAGGCTAAAAGCCAGAACAGTGGTCAGTTGCGCCCAGGCAGCCAGGAATTTTCCCCAAACGATGTGCCCCAGCCTGATGGGCAGGGTGGAAATCAGCTCCAGGGTCCCGCTGCTGCGCTCTTTGGCGATGCTACCCATGGTGATGGCCGGGATGAAAAAGAGGAACAGGGAGTGCATTCTGGCCAGGGTTTCGCGCATGTCCGCCACTCCCAGCTTGAGGGCCGTGAGGGCAAACCAGATGCCGGCAGCGAGGAGGAAAACGCCGAAAATGATGTAGGTGCCCAGGGAGCGCAGAGCCAGCGAGTATTCCTTTTTGGCAATAGTGAGGGCGGGATTCATTGCTGCTCCTTGTTGTTGTTGCCGTTTTCCGGGGGCAGGTCCTCCCCGGGGCAGATGAGGTCACTGTCGATGGGGTCATGCCTAGCCACCAGTTTGCCAATCTCCTCCTGGGGAAGCTGGGGCTCCTCCTCCACCGGGATTTCCTCCTGCGAGGTAAGCTCGTGGAAGATGTGTTCCAGGCTTTGCTTTTCCTGGTAGATGCTCAGCAAGTGCCAGCCCTGGGCTGCCACGAAGGCTGAAAGCTCCCTGCGGATGTCGGTTTCTGGCGGGGCAAGGAAATGCAGCAGGCAGGCCTCTCCGTTTTGGGATCGCGAATCCAGCTTCACCTCCGGGTATTGACTCAGCCAGGGTTCAAAATCCGGTTCCACCGCCTCCAGTTCCAGAATCACGCGCTGGAAGCCGGAGATGTGGGCGCCCAGGTTTTCAATCCTGTCGTCAACTATTACGCGGCCTTTGTTGATGATGATAACGCGCGAACACAGGGCCTGCACTTCTTGCATGATGTGGCTGGAAAGCAGCACGGTCTTGGCCTGTCCCAGGTCGCGGATGAGTTCGCGGATTTCCATGATTTGGTTGGGGTCCAGTCCGCCGGTGGGCTCGTCCAGGATGAGCACTTCTGGATCGTGGAGAATTGCCCCCGCCAGCCCGGTGCGCTGCCGGTAGCCCTTGGAAAGAGTGGCGATGCGCTGGTTCCAGACCTCGTCCAGGCCGCAGGCTTCGCGAACGAATTCCAGCCTTTCCCCCAGCTTCGCCTCTTTCATCCGGCGCAGATGGCCCAGGTAGATAAGGAATTCCCCCACCGACATTTCCGGGTAAAGGGGATTGTGTTCCGGCAGATAGCCAATGCGGGCGCTGGCGGTGATGGGGTCGTCAAAAACGCTATGCCCGTCAAGCTCGATGCTTCCTTCATCCGGCTGCAGGTAGCCCACCATCATGCGCATCGTGGTGGTCTTCCCAGCGCCATTGGGGCCCAGAAAACCCACTATTTCGCCGCTTTTCACAGCGAAGCTAACCCTGTCTACGGCCTTGATCTGGCCAAAGCTGCGCGACAGACCTTTGATCTCTATCATCTCGTTACCTCATCATCATGTGCATGAAATTATTCTGCCCCGGGGGCTCCGCGAGCAGGATTTCGTCGCCTTCCTTCAGACCGGAGATCACTTCCACGTTCTGGAGGTCATTGGCGCCCAAGGTCACCGGGGTGGGCAAAGGCTGGATTGGTGGGGCATTCTTTTGGTCTTTGGCGGTCTTGTCCTCTTTGGGCTTCAGATACACGATATCCTGATTCTTGTCGTCGGTGAACACCGCGCGGATGGGGATCACCAATACGTTCTGGCGCGATTCGCCGATGATGGTCACCGCCGCGGTCAATCCGGGCTTTGCTGTTTCCCCGGTGGCGTTGATGCTGATTTCCACGGGAAAGACCTTGGCGTTGTTTTCCTTGATGGCCGCAGGGGCAATCTTCACGATCGAGCCGGCGAAATCCTCGTAAGGCAGCGCGTCCAGCTTGATTTTGGCTTCCTGCCCCAGATGGAATTTGCCGATGTCCACCTCGTTGATATTGCTCTTCACCACCATTCGCGAAAGGTCCGCGATCTTCATCACCACAGTTCCCTCGCCAAAGCTGGTGAGGCTGGACTGCACCATTTCGCCTTCGTTCACTGTGCGCTCTATCACTGTTCCGGAAGCGGGCGCGATGACGTGGACAACCTTGCCGGGCACGTCCATGTCCTGGATAGCCTCATACTGGCTTTGCGCCTGGCGAAACTCGATTTCAGCCGAGCTCAGTTCGTCCCGGGCAGCGTCATAGCTTTCCCGGGGGATGTAACCCTTGTCAAGCAGGATCTTTTTGTCCGCCAGATCGTCCCGGGCGTTTTTCAGCCGCAGTTCCGCCCGGCTGAGCTGGGCTTTCGTGCTGAACAGCGTGTTCGCCTGGTTATAGTCCGGCTCGATGTCCGCGATCACGTCCCCTTTCTTCACGAAGTCGTTTTCGTCCGCGTAGAGTTTCACGATCCGGCCCGAAACCTTGGATTTGATAGAAACCACCGTCTCAGGCTGCAATTCACCCGTGATTTCCACCCGCGCCACGATTTCGCCCTTCGCCACCTTGTGGCTGGGAGTCACGCCCAAAGCCGCCGCCTTGCCCTGGGCAGCCTTTCCGCACTGCCTCAGCCCTAGAAACAGCAGCAGCAATGCCGCCACTATGATTATGACTATCTTCCATTTTTTGCGCATGGGAATCTTACCGCCAATCTCTATTTGCCTTTTCCGAACATCTGATTTGGCGGCTGTTTCCCTGTCAATGAAAAAGCTCCGGCTCCCGGCAGAGGAAGGGTTTGGGGCCAAAAAAGCGCCGCGCAGTTGGAAAAGGCTCTCCAGCATTGTGGTTATTCCGCTGGAGTCAGGTAACAGAAGTCTATTTCGTTTCGGGTCCTTAGTTGCCTTGAGGTGCGGATATATTGCCAATCCTGAATTTGAGTTTGTGATACTTTATCCCGTTATGTTTCAGCACCTTGTCATCTTCAATGATTTCAAAACCGACACCAAGGGCTAAACGCACCATTCTTTCATTACCTGACCAAGTTTCACAGTAAATGTATTCCAATCCAGGGTTTTCAAACAGGTATCCAACCCACAGTTGCAATGCTTCTCTGCCTATGCCCTTACCCCAGAAATTCTCCTCCGGGACGACAATGCCAACTGCCAGGAAGTCCGGATTATTCTCAATGAAGTAAGAAGAAACCCAACCAATATGAGTGCCATCCACTTCTATTTCAAACCGCGTTCTTTTCTCTTGGGCTTCTTTTGACAGTCTTTCGAATAGCTTTTGGATAAAGCTCTGGGCAAATGTATCACTCATTTCCTCCCAAGGTGCATCCCATTTGGTCCATTCGAGCCCTTTTGTAAACCATTTCCGATAATCATTCAAGTCAGCATCGGTCAGGTCTCGCAGAGTAACCTTTTGTCCTTTTATCTCGTTGGCCATGTTAAACCTCTCCAATAGCAATCGGTATTCCGTATCTACTTCATGTCAGGTTGTGGCTGCCGAAAGCGGCTGTGTCAACAAACTTTCCGGCGACATACTGGTTACCTTGGCTGTTGAGGGCTACGGACTGGCCTTCAACGCGAAAAACCCCTCTCGAGACAACCGCCCACTTCCATTCGGGCGCCTGCGCTGTCAAAACCGCCGCTCCGAAGAGCAGGACAATGCACATCACAAAGCTTTGAACCGCCTTCATTTTTCCTCCCTGAGGCCGGATATTTACACTGAAACACTCTGGCCAGATTTTATCAAATATGTCAAGCGAAATAGGCTCCTCCCGATGAATCAGTCAGATTGTCAGCGACAGGCAAAAGCGGACAAGTCTCCGCCGCTTCATTCTCTGCAACCTTTACCTGCCTTTAACAATTATTGGCTGATCTCCCTCGGAAAAGAATACATCCTGCTTGACATAATCACACAGTCGACAGATTTATCCCAAAAGGAACCAACTGCAGAGGAATATCATGCGTGTCGCCATCGGCGGATTTTTTCACGAATCTAACACTTTCAGCCCCCTCGTCACCAGGGCGGAGGATTTCCTGATCTTTCGCCGCGAAGAAATATACGCTCATCAGGATGCCTATTTACTTGCCAAAGGGATCATCTCTTATTTCCAAGCGCAAGCGGGATATGAACTTGTGCCGCTGGTCTTTGCCCGGGCGGTGCCGAATGGCGAAGTGGACGCGGAGCTTTACGGTAGGCTCAAAAGCGAGTTTTTTAACTATCTGCAGGAAGCCGGGCCCGTGGACGCCTGCGTGCTCGCCCTGCACGGTTCGATGCGGGTTCGGGGTATCGGTTCCGCGGAAAGCGACCTGCTCCTCGCCCTCAAGTCCGCGTTCCCCGGTCTTCCCGTCTTTTGCGGCCTGGACATGCACGCCACGATCACCCGGGACCTTCTGCGCTGCTCGGAAGCCCTGGTCGGTTTCAAAACAGCCCCGCACACCGATGCTTGGGAAACCGGCTGGCAAACCGCCCGGCTGGCCGACCTGGCACTCAGCAACAAAACCAGGCTGCGGATGGGCGCCGCCCGCCTGGATTGCCTCATCGCCGGGGAAAAATCCGAAACCGACTTTGAGCCGATGCGCTCCCTGATCGCAGAACTGCGCGAAATCGAAGCATTGCCGGGGGTCTGCTCGGCCTCCCTGCTTTTGGGCTTTCCCTGGGCGGACGCGGAGGAAAACGGCGTCACCGCGCTCGTAGTCACCCAAAACGACCAGGCCCTGGCGGACGCCTGCGCCCGCCGGATACGTGACAGTTTCAGCGCCCGGCGCGGCGAATTCCGCTTCTCCGTTCCGGCCTATCCTCCCGAACAGGCTCTCACCCTGGCTCTGCGGGATACCTGCAAGCCTGTGCTGGTCTCCGATTCCGGCGACAACCCCACCGCCGGCTCAACTTCCGACAACACCGCCGTCATCTCGTTGCTGGCAAACGAACTGAAGCACCTCACGCGCGGCAAAAGCATCACGGTTGCCGGTATCTATGATCCGGAGGCGGTCCGTGTCTGCGCCGGGCGAATGGGCCAAAGAATCTCCCTCCGGGTAGGCGGCAACTTTGACACCCAGTATTGCCAGCCGCTGAAGCTGCTGGGCGTTCCGCTACGGGTGGTGGAAAACTTTGGCCTCTATGCCGCCACCCTGCTCCTTTTCCAGACGGAGGAATTCGACCTGATCCTGACCTCCAAACACATCGGCTTCACCGATCTGGAGCCGTTCCGGGTTTTGGAGATAGACCCCTTTGCCCAGAATGTCATCGTGGTCAAACTGGGCTACCTGACCCCGGAGTTACAAGGCATAGCCGCCAAAGCCTATCTGGCACTGACCCGCGGCTGCACGGACGAGGTTCTGGAGAGATTGCCCTATACCCGTCATTATGACCTGATCTGAACCATAACCGATTGTGATTTATGCGCATTAACTACCCGGTGCTTTACCGGACGCCTTCAGGATTACCTTCTGTATGATCATTGTGGGATAATCGCCCCTACCATCTAGAAAGTGAATTGAGTTTCTTATCGGGGGTTACCACCTGCGCGGGAAATAAAATCTGAATTTAATCGACAAAACATGACCAGATTGTAGAGTTTATGAACTCATTTTTCATTTGACAGATTATTAGGTCTTTCTAATAGGGTTTTATTAACTACAATATGATGGAAGATAGATGCTACTGTAAGATTGGCAAATGTTCAAAGGAGTTATTTATGGACTATATCATCAACTATATCAATAGGAAGATTGAACGTTACGATGAACAAGCTATCCTCAAAGACTACTATCGAGTTCGGGTAGAGTATTGTCTCTTCCTTATACTTGGGTATTTATGGAACAAGAATTTTGAAAAAATTGGCATTATGGATTTCCCTAAACAAGAGAATATCTTAAGGAGTATTCAGAAGCCCACTATTGGCAATGTCGTTCATATGATAAAGATGCTTGACATACATAATGAAATTAAAGAGAATAATCAAACAGGCCTAGATTTGACACAGTATCCAAAAATACGGAACGAGCTTGTTGGGCATGGCTACAGCTTTGAAGACGGTTTGTCTTCATTTATTGAAACCTACGATGTAATATACAATAACATACTTAGAATGGGTATACCGATAATTGCAAAGAATACGGATTTCGTTCTATGTCAAGGTTATGATAAAAAGAATGCTTGTTATTACGGAACACTATATAAGCATGATGGGAAGTGCAATGGGAAGTGGAAATGTTCAGAAAAGGTGCATGAATTCAAAATGGATAATCTTTATTCAACATTCTCTGTGAACGATTACCACAGGATATCTCCTTTTATTCATATAGATATCGATGACAATGACGCTTTATACATATACAATGTACTTGATCAACCGCTTTTAGGCAGAATAAAATATAACAGAATTGATAAAACAGACTCAAGCTATAGCTTGCTATGGGAAGAACTCGAATTCACTGCAACCAACGGTGTTATTAAAAAGCACGTTAACAGAAGTGTAACCAATATATTCAAACCTAACTACTCAAAGTACATTGAGATTGGTACAATAAAAGACAAATTGTATGAATTCCTTATAGGAAAACAAAAAGGATCATCGGTGTGTATTACTTTATGGGGTCATGGAGGTAATGGAAAAACGGCTACTGTTCAGAAAATATGTGAGGAGTTGGCTTATAAAAAAGATAGACCCTTTGAGTTTATCTTTTTTCTGACTGCCAAGGATAGAGAGCTAAATAAATATACTGGGAAAATCGAGCACATTAATGTAGAAAACAGAATTACAACGTTTGATGAGTTGATAAGATCACTATCTCTTTTTTTATACAATGAGAGCAGCGTACATTATGAGAGAATTGTTAATGATACCAGTAAAATGCTAATTGTCATAGATGACTTCGAAACTTTTGAGGATGAAGAAAAAACTAAAATTACCAATTTTATTAAACTTCTCAACACAAATTATCATAAAGTAATCATTACAACAAGAAATAGTTTTTTAAAGGTTGGAGATGAAATTCAAACAAATGAACTTAATCAATCTGACACAGTTCAGTTCCTTATTGAGGTGTTAGAAACCGAACATGGTTTTACCAAAACTCGTTTGAAAGAAATAAGAGAAATAATTACACAAGGACATTGGTCCGAGGATATACACACGATAACTCTTGGGAAACCACTCGAAATAATCAGGTTCATAAATTGTTTCGTGCAAAAGGGCAGTCTATCAACTGAATTTATGAAAGAAATTGAAAATCTAAACAATCTTTCAGACAGAAATGAATTTTTGTATGGCAGAAACTATCAACAACTATCAAATGATAAGTTAGCTCAGGATATTTTTGTTGTTGTAGGCCTCCTAACTCCGCAAGAAAGCCTAACTAGTCTTGTATCTCATATAAAACATATCTTGAATATAAAGGAGGATGACGAATCGAAATTCAATCAATCGATTGATAAGTTAGCCAAATTGAAGCTGATTGACCTCGATGAAACCGGTGCTTATAAAGTTGACTCAAAGGACATCCTTGACATCATGAAATCCGAATATGATAAGAGATCTAATATTTTCAAAAGAAACACTAAAAGGAACTATGATAAAATCAAGCAGAATATAACTACAGAAACAGACAGAGCATTACTAAATCATGCAAAGAGTCTCCGCCACCAGTCAAACCCAGATTATACGATAACACAATACAGAGAAATATTGAATAAGGGCAAAGACTTCTCTTATTCTATAAAGAGGGAAGCCCTTTTAGATTTAGCAGATTTCCTTTTCAATTTACGGGGACAAAAAGAAGATGCAGTAGAACTGCTTGACAGTTATTTTAACGAGTTCTACGAATTCAGTGTGTTAAAAAGATACACTAGTTATGCATGGTCTGTTGATAGAGAAAAGGCCATTAGAGTCCTAGAAGAATTCTCATCAAAATATACTAGCAAAAAGGAAACATTATCGAAATCACAAAGAACGCATCTTCAGGGATTGATAGTGATGAGGGAAGGTTTTTTTTGGAATGATCAATATGACAGGTATCCAGAAGACCGCGAAGAAATAAAGGGTCAGCTTAATAGAATTTACAGAGAATTCGGACATATTCTATATACCGAATTACAGCGTTCTGATTTAAGCAAAAACTTTACTAGTGAGGAGCTTAATGATATTTCTTTAGCTATGGAAACGCTTGTAGACTGTTGCTATAGAACTGATAAGACAAATATTGCTATAGAAGTTTGTAAATTTGCACTAGAGAATTTTCCTCCGCATTTCAAGATGAAGTTTAGGAAAAAAATGGACAGAATCTCTGGATTCAGTGCTCAGTATCTACATAGTGAACCTAAGAGAGTTTCATCAGATTATTATCCAAAGCCTATACCTGTAGGGAGTCTTCCGATTATTAACTTGAGTTTTGCTAATTCTGGTTATAGTGGCAGTATTATAAGATTATATAGAGATGAATCACCCAGATACGGTTATATAAGAGTTAGTATGCCGAAAATAAAAGGAAGAGTTTACTTCAGAGAAACTGGCGTTAAGAACGGTGCATTCAATGGGTTAAGCTTAGGAGACAAAGTTACTTTTGGATTTGGAACAGCGACCAAATATAAATATGGCGCAATTAATATAAAGAAAGTTGATTAATTTATTCGACTCAAGTTCATTTATGGAGGATAACCCTGGTTTTCCATTTTACGTCATTACAGAAAATATTTGAATCCATTTATTCGTAACCAAATGATGCTTATAACAAGACCTTTGCGTAATACCTAAGAGACTATCTTTCCAGGATCTACTTTTTTAGTTATCCACGATATTTCCAAATATTCCCCATATGAACCCTGAAAATGCTCAGTTATCCACACATTTTGCCCCCTTTCCAGCTCGTTTCCCTCGTTTTCAAGCACAATTCACAGAATCTGGACGGATTTTCCCTATATTGGGCTTAGAGAAATCAATTTTCTTGTGCCGGGGCAATAATACGCTTATTATATCAGAGCTGATTGCCCCGTTACCAGCAGGAACCGCCCAAAACCCGCGAAGGAGGATGAATGTTACGCCTTTTGAAGATTCGGAACACAGCCCTGGCGGCCTGTTTATTATGGCTGTTCTGTGGCGTTCTGGCCGCGGAGTTCGTCACTCCCGCGCAAGCTCTGGACAGTTCCGGGAAATGGATCAGGCACTTCCAGCCGGACACCGCCAGCCCACTGAAGCAGATGCAGGCGTATCAGGACGGCCAGTTCCTTCCCATACTGGAGCAGCGCGTTTACTCCGGTGACGACGGCTTGCCGGAGCTTTATTTTGTCCGTTTCGCCGACGACACCTTCGCCATCCTGCCCGCGGATGACAACTTTCCACCCATCCTCGCCTATTCTACCGAACCGGGGAGGGTGGGCGAAACGCTTCCGCCGGCCTTTTACGCGCTTATGGAAACCTACGCCGCCAATGTGCGCCACGGCAGGGCCACCGGCACCGCGAGGCCCGGGCAGCAAAGACTCTGGCAGCAACTGGCGGCCGGTGACTTCTCCTTCCTCGACGTCACGCGTGAAGTCCGTCCCCTGATAGAAGTTAGCTGGAATCAATCCTGGCCGTACAACGAACTCTGCCCCGCCGATCCCGCCGGCCCGGGCGGACATGTTTACGCGGGGTGCATGGCCGTGGCCATGGCCCAATTGCTCAAGTATTGGAACCGCCCCATTCAGGGAATCGGCTCAAACAGCTACATTTGCCAACTCCACGGCTATCAGAGCGTGAACTTTGGAGAAACGACCTATCAGTGGGACCAGATGCCTCCTGCGTTGCAAGCTCCCAACCTTGCCGTTGCCACCCTCCTGTACCATTGCGGGGTGAGCATGAACATGCAGTATTCCTATGCGGGCTCGGGGGCAAACTGGTACGCCGGGCTGGATGGACTGAGGAATCACTTTGGCTTTCCCGAAGCCACATCCCTTGAGCGGAATAATTGCTCCGACAGCCAGTGGACCGATACTTTGAAGGAACAACTGGACCAGGGCATTCCGCTTTGGTTCGGCGGCTCCGACCCAACCATGAATCACGCCTTTAATCTGGACGGATACCAGGCCGGTGATTATTTCCATGTGAATTTCGGCTGGGGAGGCAGTGGGGATGGCTATTATAATATTGATGCCATCAATTATTTATCATACAGTTTAAACACAGACCAACGCGCGATAATCAACGCTGTCCCGCAAGGCTACACCGTCGATGGCGCCAGGATCAAGCTTGGCGCCCATGACGCCCAGATCACGCATCCAATCACGGTCAGCATCTCCACCGACCCCATACTGTCCAGCTGGGGTGTGTACAGTTATAGCCTCAGCATCTCCTATCCCTGCGAAGGCCTGCAATTTGACGGCGCCGAAACCGTCGGAACCATGTCCGAAGGCGGAAACATACTGGTGAATAACCCTGAGCCCGGGCTGCTGCAAATATCCTGGACCGGAGCCAATCCGCTTGTCGGCGGCGGGTCACTGCTGAAGCTCATTTTCGTGGGCAGGGAAACCGGAACCTATCTCATCAGGCCTGTCGCGGCGGAATACGCGGGGGTGAGCGTGAATGACTTGGGAACGGCAACGGCCAACGTTTTCAGCACCATAGACAGCCCCGCCGGGAGCTCGCTGCAGCTTTCCAACGCTTTGGGGGTGGATTACGGCGAAACCGCGACCCTGAACCTCCTCACATCCTATCTGCCTCCCTCATGGAACATTACGCATTATGAGTTCGACCTCGCTTTTCCTCCCGACAAGATTACCTTCAGTGAGGTCCAAACCTCCCAAACCCTCTCTGCCTGGGCGACCGGCGTCCTTGCCGAGCTTCAGGGCCCGGGTTCGCTGCGTGTGTCAGTCGATAGCGATGAGCCCATCACGGGGCTGGCGGATTTGCTCCTGAAGGTCTGCTTCACCGCCGTCGGCAATGACTCCAGCCTCGTTGTGGCGCAGGTTCAGCTCAATAACTTCTTCTACAATGGCTTTGCCGTCCCGGGAACCGTCAATGCCGTCGTGAGCCTGGCTCCGGTGAGTGCCGTTTCCGAAGGGTTCCCAGAAACCCCGCTGCAAATCTGTGCCTATCCCAATCCCTTCAAAACCGGCACCGAAATAAAACTTGCCCAAACCAAGCAGGCGCCCCTGACCCTAGAAATCTACAACCTGAGAGGGCAGAAAGTGTATTCTCTCTTTGAAGGCATACTGCCGGAGGGAAACCACAGTTTCACCTGGCGGGGCCGCGACCAGGCCGGAAATGCCCTCGGCCCGGGCATCTATTTCCTCAGGGCGAAAACCCCCAACAGCCTGCAAACCAATAAGCTTATCCTGATTCGGTGAAACCTCTCACAGGTTTGTAATTCTGCATCCGGCCGTAGCAACGCCCTGCCAGCCAGGCCCTTAGCGCCCGCGACCATCCCTCTCCCACGCCACTTGCACGATGCCCGCACCGGACGCGGGAATCATGCGGGAGGCGAAACTATGGCAAAAGAAAGGGCCTTAACGGCCAAGCCACACGCTGGCGGCGAGCAAGGAACGAGTATCGACGGTAGCGGGGGATCACATCCTATCATCCATCCGCCCTTTCACGCCCTCCGGGTTTGAAACTGTTTCTTTTCTCTTCGTCCTCTATTTCACATTGAAATTATCCATGAACTGCTGTAGGATGGCGGCGCGGGAGGGGTGGCGGAGTTTCCTGAGGGCTTTATCCTCGATTTGGCGGATGCGTTCGCGGGTTACCTGGAAGATGTTTCCGACTTCCTCGAGGGTGCGGTGGTAGCCGTCGTCGATGCCGAAGCGGAGGCGAATGACGCGTTCCTCGCGGGTGGTGAGGGTTTTGAGCACCTCATCGACCTGTTTTTTAAGGAGGGAGCGTTCGGCAAGGCGTTCGGGACTGATGATGGTGCGGTCTTCGATGAAATCGCCGAGGATGGAATCTTCGGAGTCGTGTCCGATGGGTTTGTCGAGGGAGACGGGTTCCTTGGAGATGGAGAGGATGGATTTGACCTTTTCGACGGGCATATCGAGGACTTCGGAGATTTCTTCCGGGAAGGCATCCCGGCCGAGTTTTTGCTGGAGGCGGCGGCTGGTGCGGTTGATCTTGTTGATGGATTCGATCATGTGAACAGGGATGCGGATGGTTCGGGCCTGGTCAGCAATGGCCCGGGTGATGGCCTGGCGAATCCACCAGGTGGCGTAGGTGGAGAATTTATAGCCCTTGCGGTAGTCATACTTTTCCACGGCGCGCATGAGACCGGTGTTTCCTTCCTGGATGAGGTCGAGGAATTCGAGGCCACGGTTATTATAGCGTTTGGCGATGGAGATGACGAGGCGGACGTTGGCCTCGATCATTTCGTTCTGGGCTTTTTCCTTGTTGCGTTCTGCACGGTCGATTTCGCGGAGGAGGAAGATGAGGTCGTTTCCGGTCATCTTGGTTTCGAGCTCAACGCGGCGGATCTTGCGGCGGGCGTTCTTGATTTTGCGGAGGGTTTCGATAAATACTTCTGGGTCGATCTTGGTTTCGGCGCGGACTTCCTCATAATCCTCGTCGGATTTTTTGGCGCGGCGGCCGTAGGTGCAGATTTCGTCGATGGTATAGCGTTTGATGCGGGTTAGATCGGTGATGCTGTTGTAACTTTCCTCGATGCGTTCCACGAGGGAGCGGACGCGGTACACCATGCGCTTGATGAGCTTTTCGTTGTAGGTGAGAAGGTTGAAGTTGTCGATGACCTGGTTTCTTAGGGCGTCGATCTCTTCCTGACGGGAGGCGTTTCCGGCGTCGTCATAGTCGCAGTTGTCGAGGATGATGCCGATTTTTTCGAAGATGGCGTCGTTGGTCTTGAGAACGTCGCGGAACTGGTCAACGATAATGACATCCTGTTTTTTATCTATCCAGGTGCCGATGTCCACGCGGAAGATTTGGTCGAGGCGGACACGGCGCTCGCGGTAGCGGTGGAGGAAGTTGTACATTTCGCGGAGGGTGGAGCCGGACTTGAAGACGTTTTGGTTGACCATCTTTTGGTAGGTTTCGATCTTCTGGGCCACGCGGACCTCGCCTTCGCGGTCCAGAAGGGGAACGCGGCCCATTTCGCGGAGATACATGCGGACAGGATCATCGTAAAAGCGCTTGGACTTGAATTTCTTGGGGGGAGCGGGTTTGCGGAGGGCGGCTCCCTTGGTAAGGCGCTTTTCGGTTTCGTCGATGATCTCGATGCCGTCCTGGCGTAGGTCGAAGATGATGTCGTCCACCTTGTCCAGGAAGAAGGGGCTGTTGGGCAGAATGTCATTGATCTGCTTAAAGGTGATGTAGCCGGTGTCCTTGCCGAGATCGACAAGTTTCTTCAGACATTCGTTGTAGGTGATCATTAATGCTCCTTTCGAGGCGGGACCTCTCAGGTGAGAAGGCCGCGCACCACTTTTTTCGTGAGGCGGTTGAAGGCTTGGGAGAGCTTTTTCTTCTCTTCGAGGAGAGAGAGGTTGTCCGGCTCAGCCTGGATTTTGCGGTCAAGCTCCAGCATATCGCGCTGAAGTTTGCGCATTTGCACCTGGTTCAGGACGTCGCTGAAGCTCATTTCCTGCAGGTCGGCGAAGAGAAAGTCTGCCAAGAGGTCCCTTAAATCCTTGTTTTCAATGTTATCCAAAAGACGGGCAGGCTCTTCAATGGCTTCCCGGTCAGCATGTGCGGCCAGATATTTGAAGAGCTCGCGGTATGATCTATTCACAAAATAATCCGGAGTGAGGGTTTCGGCAAGTAAATTGAACGAATCTGCGGATTGGAGGGCGAGGATGAGCAGGTGGCGCTCCTCGGCGTTTTCCTCGAGGACGGGCACAGTGTAGAGCCGGGCGGGCTCTTCGGGGGGAGCGGTGGTGCGGCGCAGCTTGGAGAAAACGGCGTGGGCGGAAATGCCGAAGGATTCAGCTATTTCGCGGGCCAGAAGTTCGCGGCGGACGGGATCCCTGAGGGCGCGGACGGCGTCCAGGATAGTGTCGATGCGTTCTCCGGCTGGCGTTTTGGAGGGGGTTTCAGCCAGGAAGCTGATCACGCTTCGGGAGGCGGCAATCCTTTCCCGGAGGGCTTCGGGGCCTTCTTCGAGGATGAAGCTGTCCGGATCGTGCTCTTCGGGAAGCTCAACGATGAAAGCCTCGAGGCCTTTGGAAAGACAGAGCAGGGCGGCGCGGACGGCGCTCTGGACACCGGCGGCGTCACCGTCGTAAAGCAGATGGGCTCGGGGGGCATAACGCGTTAACAGCCAGACCTGGTCTTCGGTTAGGGCGGTGCCTAGAGAGGCCACGGAATTGAGGAAGCCGGCCTCGTAAAGCCTCAGGAAATCGAAATAGCCTTCGCTGATGAGCACACTTCCGGCTTTGGAAATCTCGTATTTGGTCTTGAAGAGGCCGTAAAGCTCGTGGCCCTTGGTGTAAAGCTCGGTTCCGGCGGTGTTAACGTATTTTCCACCGGGGGCGCCTTCTTCCAAAACGCGTCCGCCAAAGGCGATAACCTCGCCGATGTTGCTATGGATAGGAAACATCAGGCGCCCGCGGAAGAAATCCACGAGGTTCCCTGAGTAGTTTCCGAAGAGACCGGATTCCTTTAGCAGCGAGACTGAATGGCCTTCCTTGAGGAGGTGGTTGAGCAGAGATTTTTCACTGGCGAGGGAGTAACCGAGCTCGAGGGATTTTGCAGTTTCGGGGCTGAAAGAGCGTTTTTGGAGGTAATCGAGCACCTTCTGGCCGTGTTTGAAGAGGTTTTCGCAGTAGAAATCCCGGGCGGTGGTGTAAATCTGGAGCAGTTGGTCGCGCTTGGTGGAGACAGTTTTGGTGCGGTCGGAATCCGGAATGGCTATCCCGGCGCGGGCAGCAAGTTTTTTGAAGGCCTCGAAAAAGGTGAGCTTCTCGTATTCCTGCACGAAAGTGAAGACGTTTCCGGCCTTGCCACAGGCGAAGCACTTGAAGATCTGCCGGGCGGGGTTCACGTTCAGGGAGGGGTTGGTGTCCTGGTGAAAGGGGCAGATACCGCGCCAGTTGGCGCCCGCGCGCTTCAGGGGCAGATAGCCCTGGATAACATTCACGATATCATTGGCGTGGCGGACCTGTTCGATGAGGTTTCTATCCATCTATATTTTCACCAGTGTGACCCCGTTGCCGCCCTCGGAGGGGACTGGCGTGTCGATCGAGACCACCGTTTTTTTTCTTTTCAGATAGTCGCGCACCTTGCCCCTGAGGGCGCCGGTGCCTTTGCCGTGGACGATCCGGAGGCTATGGAGCCCGGCGAGGGTGGCGTTGTCCAAAAACTCGTCTATCAACGGCCGGGCCTCGTCAAAGGTGAGGCCGAGGAGCTTGAGCTCGGTGGCGGCCCTGGGCGTGGCGTGGGTTGTGGCCAGAGGCTGGGCTTCCCGGGTCTCGGGGCAGGCGGGCACTTCGTAAAGGCTGTCCACCGGCACGCGGAAGCTGATGCCGTTCATGTCCACGTTGGCGCTACTGTCACGGATTTCCAGGAGGATGGCTTCGGTTTCAAAACCTGCCAGCCAGACCCGGTCTCCGGGCTTGGGATCGCGGGCCAGGGATTGGTTTTTGGTCCCGGCCGCGGCGAGTTCATCACGGATGTCCTGCAATTTACCGGAGATTTCATGCAATTTCCTTTCCGAAAGGGCCTTGCGTTCATCCCGGTCAAGCTTGCGGAGCTGTTCCTGTTCCTGCTGGTAAAGCTTTTGCTGGGAGATGAGCTCGCTCTGGAGCTCTTTGATGAACTTCTGCTTGCGCTGTTTCAGCTCTTCCTCGAGCTTGCCCTCTCGGCTTTCCAATTCGTTCAGCTTGGCCTCGAGGTTGCGGGTTTTGAGCTGGTATTCGTAGGAGGCGCGGCCGAGGGTCTTTTTTTCTGCCTGCATCTTCTTCAGGAGTTCGGTGAATTCGAGGTTCTGGCTGCCGCTGAGGCTCTTGGCACGTTCGATGAGCTCCGGGAACAGGCCCAAGGAGGAAGCCACCTCGATGGCGAAGCTGTCGCCGGGAATCCCCGGGGCGAAGCGGAAAGTGGGGGTAAGGCTGTTCAAATCGAACTGCATGGAGGCGTTGAGGCAAGCGGGATGGGTTTCAGCGAAAATCTTGAGGGCGGTGTAGTGGGTGGTGACGATGGCCTTGCAGCCAATTTCCGTGAAGCGCTCCAGAATGGCCTGGGCAAGGGCGGAACCCTGCTGGGGGTCGGTGGCGGCACCGATCTCGTCGATGAGCACCAGGCTGTTTGAATCCGCCTGGACAAGCATCCGGCCAATTTTCTGAATGTGCGAACTGAAGGTTGAGAGGGCGTTTTCAATGCTCTGGTCGTCACCGATGTCGGCAAAAACCTGGCTGAAGAGGCCGATTTCGCTGTCATTGCCAGCAGGGATGGGCAGGCCGGAAAGGGCCATCAGGGTCAGCAGTCCGGCGGCTTTCATCAGCACGGTCTTACCGCCGGTATTGGGTCCGCTGAGCAGTACGATCCTGGCTTCATAGCCGAGGGAAAGGTCAAAGGGCACCACATCGGCAGGCTGGCCCAGGCGCAGGATGAGTAGGGGATGGCGGGCCGAGGAGAGCTTCAGGACGGGCTGTTCCAGGATTCGGGGCACTTCGGCTTTCAGGGAGCGGCAGAGCCGGGCGCAGGCATAGCGGAAATCCAGGGCGGCCATCGCCTCCTGATTGGCCAGCAAGACCTTTTCCTGGGCTTTTATCTGGGCTGTGAATTCGCTGAAAATGCGGAAGATTTCACGCTTTTCTTCCTGCCTGAGCAACTGAAGCTCGTTATTGAGCGGCACCACCGACTGGGGCTCGATGAAGAGAGTGGAGCCGCTTCCGCTCTGGCTTTGCACGATGCCGGGCACATGGGGGGCAGCGCTTTCGCGCACGGGGAGGACATAGCGGTCGTCGCGTCGGGTTATGAATTTATCTTGGAGATAGCCTTCGAGGCGGGGGTCGCCCAGCATTCCCTGCATGGTCTTCATGATCCCGCGCTGAAGCGAAGCCTGGCGTTTTCGGATGCGCGAAAGCTCCGGCGAGGCGGAATCAAGCACCTCGCCCTCGGGATCGAAAATGCGGTCGAAACGCTCGCAAACCCAATCCAGGGCGGAGATTTTCAGCCAGAGGCGGCGCAAGGAGGGAAAGGTTTCCAGGGCGGAGGCAGAGGCGGCTATCCCACTGGCAAGGCGGGCGTTGAGCCAAACGAGATGAAATTCCTCGTAGGCAAAGAGGGAATATTGGGCTTCGCGGAAGAGGGGGCCAAGGTCGGCCAAGTCGCTGAAATCCTTTTCCAGGCCGTGTTCCAAGCATTCCTGAAGCTCGCCCACCAGGCGCAACGAGGCCTCGATGGCCTTTTTATCGGTCAGGGGCGCGAGTCCGGCAGCGAGGTCCTTTCCCAACTGGCTGTGGCAGCGGACGGCCACCTGTTCCGCCAGCCGGGCGTATTCCAGGTCCGCGTAAAGCTCGGGGGCGTTCATTTTCCGGTCTGGGTCTGGTTGTTGTCTTTTTTGAGCTTCGCCTTGATCTGCTGGAATCGGTCGCGTTCCTCAAATTTGAGGACGGTGAAGAGGTCTTCCTTGAAGGTGTCCACGGCGACGTAAACCCGATGGCGGGAACCGTCCTTGAGCGGCGTGGACAGTTTCGGGATGTAGTCCAGCAGCACCATCAGCACGATCACCACCATCAGGCCGTTCAGGAAACCGAAGACCAGGCCCAGGAACTTGTTCAGGCCGGATAGCTTCGTGACCTTGAGGACTTTCTTGAAGATGAGGTTCACGATGCCCACCATCACCGCCACCACCACGATGATGAGCAGCGCGGCAAGCAGGGTGGCCGGAACCAGGCCCAGCCTGAGGTTTTCTATCAGGCCGTTTTTCACCAGGGGAAAAATCTGTCCGATGAGCATAAAGACGGCAATGACGGCGCCGACGCGCACCAGCGTTGACACCAAACCCTTGCGAAGCCCCTGAAAGGCCGACAGGGCGAGTATGATCAGGATGAGCCAGTCGATGATACCCATGATTTACCTCTTTTTTTATAGAAATAAAAAAGCAAACAGGGACGAATCCCTGTTGCAAACGGTTCATTAGGCAAAATAACGGAAACGCCCGCGGCTACCTCATGTAGCGCTGCATTCTGCGCTGGATCTTGAGCATCTTGCGTTTGGAAGCGTTTTCTTCGCGTTTTTTCTTCACGCTGGGCTTCTCGTAGGCCTGTCTCTTCTTGATCTCAGAAAGGATTGCGGCTTTCTCGCATTTCTTCTTGAACCTTTTCAACAGGTAATCGAAAGACTCATTCTCTTTGGAAACTACTGTCGGCAAACAAATCACCACCTTTTTTTCTAACTTGAGAAAGCAGAATTTTGGAAGGGGGGAATTGTGTCAAGTGGAAAATGAAGGGCTTTCCCGAAAAATCAGCATCGGGAGTGACAGCTGACAAAGCGTGGCCCGCCATGAACTGAGTCCCGGCATGCACCAGACACCCTTCAGCGGGGACGGACTTCCCACGGGGGTCTATCTTTACAGCCGGCAATGCGGTGCTTACAGGGAAACCAAGAAACTGGTGCTGCTGAAATAGGGTGGGTGTCCACGAATTACACGAATTGGGAAAGTGATTAAGTGATGGATTGATGGGTGATAGAGGGAAAAGGAGAAAGAAATAAAAAAGTTGGCCTGGCGTACAGCGAACGTAGTGAGCATGGACGACAGGATGTATTGAGGTAAATCATTAATTGCTGACGTCGATGCTGCGCTCGACGCCAGCATATGGCCAGGCGATATCTGCTGGCCATTAAGGCCCTTTCCCGTGTTCCTGTTTCGCCTCCAGCATGATGCCCGCATTCGATGCGGGGATTATACAGGAGGCGTAAGAGAAGGAAGGGCACGAGGGTTCAGGGCCTGACCGACAGGTCATCACGAGGAAAAAGCAGTAAGGAACCGGGGTGACAGACAAGGAGAAACGAAACGGGAAATTTAGCTTGACAAGGCTCTGCCCACGGAATATCTTGCCGACATCAGATAAAAAGAGGTTTGCAGCATGGAACTCAGGCTTGAGCAGCTTCAATTTCCCACAGACACCAACATCATTCTGGGTCAAAGCCACTTCATCAAGACCGTGGAAGACCTCTATGAAGCTTTGGTTAACAGCGTTCCCGGCATCAAATTCGGCCTGGCCTTCTGCGAGGCCTCAGGTCCCCGCCTGGTGCGCAAAGAGGGCACGGACAACGAGTTGATCGAATGCGCGGTGGCCAACATGCTGCGCCTGGGCGCGGGGCACAGCTTCCTGATCGTGCTGCGCGACACTTTCCCCGTGAACGTTTTGCCGGCAGTGATAGCCTGCCGCGAGGTGGTGCGGATTTTCTGCGCCACGGCCAATCCGGTGCAGGTGGTGCTGGCCCACAGCGAACAGGGAAACGGCATTTTGGGCGTCATCGACGGTTCCTCGCCCTTGGGAATAGAGCTGGATACCGATATCACCCACCGCAAAAAATTCCTGCGGGACATCGGCTACAAGCGCTGAATGCTTTACCGAACCTTCATCGCCCTGGAAGTTCCAGACAGGCCGCGAGCTTGCCTTGCCGAAAAACTGCGCTGGCTGCGGGGAACGCCCGGCGTGAAGTGGGTCAGGGAAGACAATCTGCATCTGACCCTGTTTTTCCTGGGTGATGTGGACAGCGCCCGAATCCCCGATCTGGCCAGGGTAATGACCGAAGCGGCGGGACGAAGCGCGCCCTTCGAACTGGCGTTGAAAGGACTGGAACTCTTCCCCTGGAAATCACCGCGGCTCATCTGGGCCAGCCTGGAGGCGCTGGACGACTCCCTTTCCCGCTGGCACAAGCATCTGCTATCTGAAATTCGCACAGAGGGTTTCAAGCCCGACGCCAAGCCGCTGAAGCTACATATCACTCTGGGACGGATCAAATCCACCCTGCCGCCCACGCTGGAACGCGAAATATTGCAAAGCGAGGTGGAACAGAGCAGCTTCACCTATGACAGAATCACCCTCTACCGCAGCGTGCTCAAGCTCGAGGGGCCCACCTACCACAGTTTGGAACAATGTATATTAAGATAAACAAAAGGATATGACAATGCAGGACAAAAACAAAGAGACAGCCCTCAAGACCGCGATTTCGCAGCTTGAGAAAAAATACGGCGTGGGCACGCTGATGCGCCTGGGCGACAAGCCTCAGCAGACAGTTGAGGTGATCCCCACCGGGGCTTTCAATCTGGATATCGCCCTCGGCATTGGCGGCATCCCGCGCGGCCGCATCACCGAAATCTACGGCACCGAGGCCAGCGGAAAGACCACCCTCGCGCTGCATATCGCCGCGGAAGCGCAAAAACTGGACGGCGTGGTGGCCTTCATCGACGCCGAACACGCCCTGGATACAGCTTACGCCAAGAATCTGGGCGTGCAGACGGAGGAACTGTTGCTCTCCCAGCCGGACGGCGGGGAACAGGCCCTGGAAATCTGCGAGACCCTGGTGCGCAGTTCCGCTGTGGACTTGGTGATCGTGGACAGCGTGGCGGCCTTGGTTCCAAAACAGGAAATCGAAGGCGACATGGGCGACAGCCACGTTGGCCTGCAAGCCCGCCTGATGAGCCAGGCGCTGCGCAAACTCACGGCGATTGTCTCCAAATCCAATACCGCGGTCATCTTCATCAACCAGACCCGCATGAAAATCGGCACCATGCCCTTCATGAACCCGGAAACAACTTCCGGCGGCGTGGCGCTGAAGTTCTACTCCTCCGTGCGCCTGGAAGTGCGTTTTGCTGGAGCGATCAAAGCCGGCGGAGCTGAAGCCGAGGTAATCGGAGCCAAGACCCGCGTTAAAATTGTGAAAAACAAGCTCGCCCCGCCCTTCAAGACAGTGGTTTTCCCCATCATCTTCGGCGAGGGAATCTCCCAACTGGACATCATCATGGATATGGCGGTGGATGCCGGCATCATCAAGAAGAGCGGCTCCTGGTTCGCCTACAAGGACATTAAGCTGGGGCAGGGCGCGGAAAAAACCAAGCAATACCTGAAAGAGACGCCTGAACTGCTGGACGAAATCGAAGACGCCGTGAAACAGAACATCAATCCGGACAAGATCTTTGACAAAACAGATGCGGCTGAGGACAGTTCCGAAGAATAGATACACGGTCCGCGTCGAACTGGACGGAATTTGCAGGGGCACCTTGCCAACGCGGGTGCTCCTTCCTCTTTGGCCGGATTATTTCGAGGGCGAAATCGAGCGGGATAAGGCTCAGGAACTGCTAGCCTTGCTCGAAAAACAGGCCTTTTCCACCCTGCTGGACTATCTGGCCAAGGCTGAACACAGCGAATTCCAGTGCAGGAACCTTTTGAAAAGGAAGGAGTTCGAGCCCCGAATCATTGACGCCGCGATACAGCGCTGCCGGGAGCAGAACTTTCTGAGCGACGCCCGCTTCGCGGATGTGCTGATCCGTTCCTACATCGCACGCAAAGCCAGCAAACGCGCCATCATCGCCAAACTACGGGAACAACGCATCCCCGGAGAGATTTGGACAGAACTTCTGGAAGAGCTCTATCCTCGCGAACAGGCCAGCGAAAACATCAGCGAACTGCTAGCCAAATACTGCTCCACACACCGCGGCTTGCCCCGCCAGAAGCTGAGGGGAAAAGCCTTCGGCTATCTTTTCCGCAAGGGTTTTGAGCTCGAGGAAATCCAAAGCGCCTGGGAGGAACTGGCTTAAGCTCTGCCAAAGGCCTGGCGTCAAGCCTTACTGCTACATCATTTAAGCTAAGCCACCCCGACCCGGGCACAATATTTAAAGACTGGGCATTCTGAACAGCGCGGTTTGCGGGGCGAGCAGAGGTTTTGGCCAAAAGCCACCACGTGGGAATTGTAGGTTAGCCAGTATTTTTCAGGCAGTTTTTTCCGCAGGGCCATCTCAGTTTCGAAGGGGGTTTTGGTGCTCACATAGCCCCAGCGGTTGCTGATCCTGTGTACATGCACGTCCACACAGATGGCAGGCAGGGAAAATGCTACCGCCCGAACCAGGTTGGCGGTTTTGCGACCCACGCCGGGAAGCTGGAGCAAATCGTCGATCTCGGAGGGAACCTTGCCGCCGAAGCGTTCTTTCAGCACGGCGGGAAGCTGTTTGAGGTGTTTGGTCTTCTCGTTGTGGAAGCCCACCTGCCGGATGAGGGAGTTGAGCCTGTTAGCGCTGATATTTTCCAGATCGTCGGGACCGCTCACTTCCGCGAACAGGGCTGCGGAGGCCCTGGCGGTGGTCTCGTCCTTGGTTCTGGCGCTGAGGATGGTCGCCACCAGCACCTTGAAGGGGTCTTTGGTCCGCACCTGGATGAGGTCTACGATGGGGGTCTTCACCCTGTCAAAGTGTTCGGCGAGCGCCTTCATCACGGCATCGATATTGAATTTGGGCATGGTCTTTCCTTTTTTGGCTGTGAATCCGATAAACGTCAAAAAATATGTTGCAGGATTTCCCGGGCTGCCGAATCTGTCAACCAGAAGGAGTTTAGCATGTGCGGAAGATTTGCCCAGGTGATCAAACATGACCAACTGCAAAAGATGGAGAAAGAACTGCGGCTGACCCATCTGGCGGAGCAGGAGGAGCTGAATTTCAACGTGGCGCCCACCCAGACGGTGATGGCCGTTCTGAGCCAGGACGCAGGACGCTATCCGGGATATTTTCGCTGGGGCCTGATTCCCTCCTGGAGCCGGGAACTGCCAAAATTTAACCTGATCAACGCGCGGGCGGATACCATCACATCCAAGCCCTCGTTCCGCAACGGGTTACAGCGCCGGCGCTGCCTCATTCCGGCCAATGGTTTCTATGAATGGCGCGTTAGCGACAAGCAGCCTTTCTTCATCCACGCCGTGAACGACGATTTGATTTGGATGGCAGGCATTTACGACGCCTGGAGCGGCCCGGACGGAAGCTTCATTCCCTCCCTGGCCATTATCACCACGGACGCCAATGACGCCATGGCACAAATCCATCACAGGATGCCGGTGCTGCTCTTCGGCGGGGACAGGCTGGCCTGGCTGAACCACCGGCAGAGCGATCCGCTGGACTTCGTTCCGCTGCTCAAACCAGCCCCGGAAGGCGAACTGGCCCTGCGTCCGGTGAGCAAATTCGTGAACCGGGTGGGCAACAACTCAGAGGAGTGCTGGGCTGCCGTCTGAAGCTTAGAAATAGCGGAGCAGGATGTAAACAGTGCAAATCACCAGAGAGCAGAGGGTGAAAACCACGCTGATCTTGGTGAAATCCCAAAACGAGATGTGAAAGCCATTCTGCTTGGCTATCCCCACAGAGACAATATTGGCAGAGGCGCCAATGAGGGTTCCGTTTCCGCCCAGGCAGGTGCCGAGCGAAAGGCACCACCAGATGGGGTCCATCAATGCGGGGTTGTTTATAACCTGACTTATCTGTTTGAGCACGGGGATCATGGTGGCCACGAAAGGAACGTTATCCACAAAAGCAGAAAATATCCCTGAAAGCCAGAGGATGGCCATTGAGGTGGAGCGGGGATTTCCTCCCGTGGCGCTGATCACTTTGTTGGCGAACATATTGATGAAGCCAGTTTTGACCAGTCCTTCCACGATGATGAAGAGCCCGATGAAGAAAAAGAGGGTCACCCAATCTATTTCCTTTGCCATCACCGGTTCCATATTCCTGCGGTTGCTGATGATCATCAGGATCAACGCCGCGGTCATGGAAATGCTGGCCGTGCCGATGTGCAGAACTCCGTCCAGGGCCAGCGCCAGGAGCATTAGGCTCAGCACGGATAGGGAAATCACCAGCGTCCGCTTGTCCTTGATAAGCTTGTCTTCATTGTAGCTCATCAGCTTGGCCCAGTTGGTGAGACTTACGTGAAGTTTTTTGTGGTAAAAAAGATAGATAAGTCCTATGCTGAAGATCACGGAGGCGATGGCAGCCGGGGCGAGGTTGGTCACAAAATCCAGAAAAGTCTTGCCGATGGCGCTTCCCAGAATCACGTTGGGTGGGTCACCCACCATGGTCGAGGCACCGCCCATATTTGAGGCCACAGCCATGGTTATGATGAAGGGCACGGGGGTTATCTCCAGCTCATGGCAGATGAGCATCACCACCGGAACCAGGATCATCACAGCGGTAACGCTATCCAGAAAAGCCGAGAAAAAAGCAGTGATGGCAAACATCAGCATCATGATGGCCACAGGGTGCCCCCTCACCAGTTTGGCGGTCTTGATAGCCACATACATGAAGACCCCGGTTTTCTTGAGCACGGATATCACCAGCATCATGCCGATAAGAAAGAATATGACGTTCCAGTCAACAGCCTTGAAAGCCTCGCCCTGGGTCAGGATTCCGGTAACGATCAGGAGGAATCCACCGATGAGAGAGGCCAGCATCTTGTTGATCCACTCTGTGATGATGAAGATGTAGGTTACGGCAAAGATGATCAGAGCCGCAAACATGGCAATACCGGGGTTCATGCTTTTACCACCTTCCTGAAGACGTCCATAGCCGTCACCACGCCCAGCAGTTTGCCATCCTCAACCACGCAGAAATACCTGCGGCCTTCCTTGAGCATGAGGTAAACCGCTTTCACGATGGAGTCGTCCGGCTCCAGCACCTTGTTGTCCTTTTGCATGATTTCGCCAGCGGTGATCTCATCTTCCTTTTCAAAGAGGTTTTCCAGGGGTTCGTATGATTTGAGGAATTTCAAGTCTTCCATCATCATCAGATAATCCGGAACTCCCACCTTGAGAATGTCCAGGATGTTGAGTTCGCCCAGATAGGTGCCCTCCTTGTCGGTGACGGGCAACATTGAAACCTTGTGTTCGTTGATGAGGCTGTTTGCCAGTCTGAGAACGTCGTCAGGCCCAACGCAGAAGGGATCGCGAATCATGATGTCGGCGACGGTCACATCCGTCCCGACCTCGACTTTCGCCTGCTTTAGCCAGTGGATCACGTCATGCCCGTCATGCAGGCCATGCAGGCTTTTCATTGCCTCTTCATCCCTGGAAAGCTTCAGCAGGGCGGCCACGATGTTCAGATAGATCTTGGAGGACGATTTGTCCGTGAAGATGAGCACCACCCAGTTCACCTTGATGCCGTCATAATCCAGGGGATTTTGCAGAAAGGTCATGCCGATCAGGGTGTCCGCGAGTCCTTCAACCCGGATGTGGGGGATGGCAATCCCGCTTGGATAGGCCATTGGTGCTTCCCGCTCGCGTTGCAGGATCGCGTCCAGCATTGGCTGTCCGCATTTGGGGGTGTTGTGGCTTCTTTGGGCGCAAATCCTCTGGATTATCTCCTGATAGACCTGCTCCCGGGGCAGGACACGCTGCTCGAACGCGATGGCCCGGGCATCGAGGAAATCCGCTAAAAACATTATTTTACCTCTGAAAAGTGATTTAATATGTGCAGTTTTTTGCCGCGTGCAAATCCAGTCAATGTTTTTTATGGCTCTCTTTCAAACCAGGTGGGAAAAGCCCAAGGCACTGCTTTCCGGTCGAGCTTTCGCGCCCACCTGGCCTGAAAAAGAACTATGAAGAAATGCTTACCCACTGTCAAGTCCTGTCGGCTACACCCTTAGCGCCCGACATCATCCCCCTCCCATGCCTCCCGTATAATACTCGCATCAAGTGCGGGCATTATGTGGGAGGCACAAACGGGACACAGGAAAAGGCCTTAACGGCCAATCAGCATAGATTCGCCGTTCAGCGGGGATTGATTAGTGTCGCCCTCCGGGCTGGCAACACCGGGTTTTATCCACTCGGTTTGAAAGGGAGCTTTTTTGTGCTTATTCGGGGTTGTCTTCCTCACCCTGCTGGTGCTTGATCACTTTTCCGACGGCCAGATAGACGGTGTTCTCGGCCACATTGGTGGAAAGATCCGCGATGCGTTCCAGGTTTCTGGCGACGCGCAGAAGATGCAGGCAGGATTCAGTGAGGGGCGTGTCCTGCTTGATCAGGTCCACCAACCGATGGTAAACGGCGCGGTTGAGCTCGTCAACCCGATTGTCGGCTTCGCAAATGGCGCTGCAGGCTTCCGCATTCTCCGTGGCAAAGGCATCCAGGCTGGCTTTGAGCATGGCAAAAGCCGAATCCCGCATCTGCGCGAGTTCTGAAACTTGGGATACTACTGGTTTTCCCATCAGATGCATTGCGCTTTCGGCAATGTTCACCGCCCGGTCGCCGAGCCGCTCCAAGTCGTTGTTGATCTTGAGGATCATCACGATTTTGCGCAGGTCTTTCGCTTCCGGCTGATAGAGGGCGATAGCTGAGATGCATTTGTTCTCTATCTCCAGATCCATCTGATTCACTTTATCCTCATACCCGATCACGATGTTTAAAAGATCGTTATTATGTGAGTACAGGCCGTCGAGGGCCAGGGAGATCATTTTTTCCACCCAGCCTGCCTCGGTGAGCAGCAGCTGCTTTAATTCCTTAATCTTTGAGTTTAGCATTCTTTCTCCTGGCTTAGCCGAAGACACCGGTGAGGTAGGCTTCGGTGCGTTTGTCCGCGGGTACCGTGAAAACCCGTTCGGTGGGGCCGAATTCCAACAGTTCGCCCAGGTACATGAAAGCGGTCTGATCCGAAATCCGGCCGGCTTGGGCAACGTTGTGTGTAACTATAAGTATAGTCACATTGTGTTTGAGTTCCAAGCACAATTCTTCGATCTTGGCGGTGGACTGGGGATCAAGCGCCGAAGTGGGTTCATCCAGCATCAGCACGTCGGGACGGTTGGCAAGGGCCCGGGCAATGCACAGCCTCTGTTGCTGGCCCCCGGAAAGGCTCATCGCGGAGGAGGATAGCCGGTCTTTCACCTCTTCCCAAAGCCAAGCGGCTTTCAGGCTTTCCTCAACCCTGTTGCTGATCTCTGCCTTGCTGAATCCGCCCTGGATCTGCAAGCCAAAGGCCACGTTGTTGAAGATGCTTTTGGGAAAGGGATTCGGCTTTTGAAAAACCATGCCGATGCGCGACCGAAGCTTGGAAACATCGGCTTTGGGAGCATAGATGTCCGCGTCTCCGAGCAAGGCCCTGCCCTCGATGCGGGTGCCGGGGATGAGGTCGTTCATGCGGTTGAAACACCTCAACAGGGTGGATTTTCCGCAGCCGGAGGGACCGATCATGGCTGTAACCTGATGTTTGTAAACTGGCAGGCTGACGTCGTGCAGAACGTGGTTTTTTCCGAACCAGAGATTGAGGTCCAAACTTTGTAATTGTATATCTACCATTGTCTTTTCCTTCTGATGGACGAACGGATCCAGATGGCCGCCGCGCTGATGGAAATTACCAGCAAAAGAAGCACCAGGGAGGTTCCGTAAGCTATGGGAACCTGCTCCGTGGGATGGGTGCCTTCGGTCATCAGGGCGTAGATGTGATAAGGCAGGGCCATCACTTCGTCGCCTAGGCCTTTCGGCAGTTGACGGGAGTAAAAAGTGGCGGCGGTGAACATGATCGGCGCAGTTTCACCGGCCACGCGGCCGATGCTGATGATGGCGCCGGTTAGAATACTTGGAAGCGCGGTGGGCAAAAGCACGCGGGAAACCGTTTGCCGGGTGGTGGCACCCAAGGCCAGCGAGGCTTCGCGAAAATCCTCTGGAACGCTACTTATGGCCTGTTCCGTGTTGTTTATGATCACCGGCAGGGCCAGGATGGCTAGGGTAAGTCCGCCGGAAAGCAGGGAAATGTCGAAACCAAGCAGGTTGGAAAACATTGCCATGCCAAAAAGCCCGAAAATGATGGAAGGCGTGCCGGCCAGGGTGTTGATCGCCACCCGCAGGATATTGACCAGCCAAACAGGCTTGCCGTAATTGGTTAGCCAAATGGCGGTGAGAATCCCCAAAGGCAGCGCCACCACCATCGACAGCGCAGTGAGCAGAAAAGTTCCCACCAGGGCTGGATAAATACCTCCGGCTCTCATGGCGTCCCGCGGGGCGGTGAAGAGGAAATCCCAGCTTAGCACTTTGGCACCTTGGGAAAACATACGCACCAAGAACAGGACCAAAAACAAAGCGGTGAGAACCAGCATCAGTGCCATTATGACTGTGACCAAGCTGTTCATTAGTTTTCGTTTATTCATTTCTTGCCCCTCTTCAGCAGCATGGATTCCGTGATGAGATTGGAAACAAAAGTGATCAGGAAGAGGATGATGGCCAAAGCGAACAGGGACTGGTAATGCAAATCGCCCATCACGGTTTCGCCCATCTCGGCGGCGATGGTTGAGGTGAGGGGACGCACCGGATCAAAGATGGAACTTGGGATGCGGGCCGCCCCGCCAGCCACCATCAGAACCACCATGGTTTCGCCGATGGCGCGTCCAAAACCCATCAGCACACTTCCTGCCAGGCCGTTTTTAGCAGCGGGGATCACAGCTTTGAAAATGGTTTCGGCTCGCGTGGCGCCCAGGGCCAGCGAAGCTTCGCGGAGGTTTTTGGGAACGCTGGACAGAGCGTCTTCGCCCATGCTACAGATTACAGGCACGATCATTACACCCAGGATCAACGAGGCCGTGAACACGTTCAAACCGGTGTCCAGATCAAACCACTCCCGCACCAGGGGAGCGAGGAAGGCCATGCCAAAAAGGCCGTAAACCACGGAGGGGATCCCTGCCAGCAATTCGATCACGGGTTTGGTGATCTCGCGCAAGCGCGGCCCGGCCATCTCTGAGAGGAAAATCGCGGCTCCCAGTCCCAACGGGATGGCTATGATCAGCGAGCCCAAGGTTACGACCAGGGACCCGACGATCAGCGCTAGGGCTCCGAATCCCGGTTCCGCGTGGGTGGGATACCAATTGTTGGTGAACATAAACTCTTTCAGGCCAACGTGTTTGAAAATTGGCAAGCCTTCCCGGAAAAGCCCAAAGATGATTCCCAGCAAACAGGCCACCGTGAACAACGCTGCCGTGTAGGTGATTGTCTGGAAACTCTTTTCCTTAAAAGTCTTCATTTCTTCCTACCTCAAAACGGGAGCCGAAGCTCCCGTGTGAATGGAGGTTTTATTGGTCGTTTTCTCGCCAAAACTATTTAAGAGCGATGAAACCCTGTTCCACCACTATTTTTTGTCCTGCATCGGATTGGATGAAAGCGATGTAACTGCCCAAATCGCCTTTCGCCTTGCCGTTCGTGTACATATAGAGTTTGCGGGCCAGGGGATAGGAGCCGTCCTGCACGGTTTTGGTGTTGGGGGTAATGCTGTTCACTTTTACGGTTTTTATCTCTTCGGTTAGATAGCCAAGGCCTATATAACCAATCCCGCCGGGAGTGCTGCCCACCGTGGAGGCAACGGCGTTGTTGGAGGCCAGCAGTTGCGCACTGGAAACCACTTTGCTGCCGCCGAGGGCTTTTTCGTTGAAGACTTCGAAGGTGCCGGAAGCCACGTCGCGGGAAATCACGACGATCGGCAGCTTGGGTCCGCCCACTTCGCTCCAGTTCTTGATCTTGCCGTTGTAGATATCACGGATCTGGGCGATGCTGAGGTTGGCCACGGAGTTGCTTTTGTGCACCACGATGGCGATGCCGTCCAGCGCAACGGCGTATGGCGTGGGGTTGATGCCTTTGGATTTGGCCTGTGAGATTTCCTTGGCCTTCATCACGCGGCTGGAATTGGCAATATCAGCAGACCCGTTTTGCAGAGCGGCAATACCCACTCCTGAGCCGCCGCCGCGGATGGAGATATTAACATCAGGATGCTTGTCCATATAGGCTTCCGCGGTGGCTTGGGCGATCGGAAGTACTGTGGTGGAACCTGAACAGGTGATTTTACGGGACTTGGCTACGGCAAAAGAAATTGCCAGAAGTAGGATCAGGGCGACAATAATATATTTTTTATTCATTCTATTCTCCTTTAGTAGATTGTAGAAGCGAAGCGCCATTTCAGTTGCAGCATAACGGTGTCCGTATCCTTTTTGCCATTGGCGTAGTCGGTGCCGGAAGCATCTTCGTCATAGTCTTTTCTCACATAGTTGAGCTGCGCCTGCAGGGCGGGGCTGCCGCTGTCGTCGGCCATGAAATTGAAGTTCAGGCCTCCTGTCCAGGCGTTCAGCAGGTTTTTCTTCTTACTGTCCGGCATGCGGGTTTCGTCAGAGCGGTCATAGCGTCCCTGGAGATCGATGTCGGCGCCGATCAGGCTTTTCAGCTTCAGGGTGGGAAACACGCTGAAGCAGGTGGCGCTGTAGTCTTTGGCGCTGAAATTCGGGGCGTAGCTTATGTCTTTGTATAGGTATTCGGCCCAGATGTCCAGCGGTCCAAAAGCCGCGCGCAGAATACCATCGGCGAGCAATTGGGTGTTGTAGCTGGAGTTTTCTGTGGCGTCAGCCAGCTTGAGTTTTCTCTCGCTGCCGTTGGTCATTACCGAACCCCCTATTGTGAGGCCGGCAGTGGGTACAATGCGCAGGTTGGCCAGGAAAGCCGGGTCGATGTTGTCTTTAAGGTTGGAGCCGTAGTTTTTGTAGCCCTCGCCGTTGTACATGCCCAGTTGGTATTCGCCCCAGCCGCCTGGCAGGTAACCGTTCAGGCTGATGCCGTAGTCGGCGGAATTGGCGTATTTGTACTCATCGGTGGGGGCTTTGCCGATCAGGTTGTAGCTCCAGTCGTAAATACTTCCAAAATAAACTTTTTGCAGACCCACGGTGGTGGTCAGGTCAGGGATGGGGATCAGGTTGGAAAAATCCAGGTAGGCATATTTCAGCTTCAGCCCAGCCCCGTCCTTGAGGATGTCCGAACTGAAGATATCCACGGTGAAGCGGCCTTTCATGCTTTGGCTGAATTTGGCTTCCATTCCCACATAGCCTCGCTCGAGCGAGAAAAAGTTTTTGGTGATTTCTTTTTTGTAGGCCGTAAGCGAAGTATCGGCGAACACCTTTCCTTGTTCCAGGGTCCAGCGGTTCCACATTTCCCCACTGATCTTAAGCTCCAATGCGCCAAGAAGCGCAGGTAACAGAAATAATCCCACCAGAGTGGCGAGAAGCAGTTTCTTCATCTTTTACTCCTTTGAAGGTTCTGCCCCTATAATACCGGGGGAATGTTAAGATTTTATATGGACGAAGTTAAGATTTATTAACCCATTTGCCCGAGGTCCCCCTTGTCATTGCTGCATCAACAAAAGGAGGCTATTTTTCAAACCGGGTTGATAAGCCAGGAGGGCGGCAGATCATAGCGAGGGCGTGCAGTGAGCGCGGCGAACGGAACCCCTCAACAGTAGATCTCATCTACCTTCTAAGCTACTTGCGGGCGACAGAACAGTGGAATTCTATTTCTGTCGCCCACAGGGGGCTTCCATTTCGTTTTTGCTTTAATACGAGGGGGTTACGCTCCCTCGCTATCGTTATATCGCCCAACGGGCTCGATTAACCGGATTGCCCAGGCAATTTGAAATATAGCCAAGTTAAAGATAGTCAAATCAAAGATAGCCATTAATGCTAACTCATCGCTATATCCTGCCGGCCACGTCCTTAACGCCCGAGGCTATCCCCCTCCCACGCCTCCCGCATGATCATCGCATCAAGTGCGGCCATTATACGGGAGGCGCGTCAGGAACCAGAGAAAAGGCCTTAACGGCCAAACGTTGTCGCCAGAAGAAACGCTGGCGTCGGGCGAGGAAAGTGCCATCGAAGGCAGCAAGGAGTTAAAAACCTGATGGATTCAGGCGTTTGTTGGGCGAGGAAAAAAGGGGCGCACAGACAGCCTTTACAAATATTGGCATTCGGCTTTACCTACTTGATGTGAAAGAGAGCTCCAAAAAGGGGAAAGGCAGCTTATGAGCGTAAACGCCGCAAGGCTTTGCCGCGCAGTTGCTTGACCCGCTCCACGGAAATGCCCAGCCGGGAGGCCACTTCTTTCAAGGCAAGGCCCTCGTTCAGGGAAAGTTGAAGAACGCCGCGCTCGAGGTCGGGCATGGCTGACGGAAAAGTGATACTGGATTCAATTCGCGCATCCACCTGCTGTTTGTGATCAGCCAAATCCCTTTCCCCGAGCGGCTCCGTGTTTCGGACGGCTTTGTTTTCCTGCTCAAGGGCGGCCAGCAGCCTTTTTTTTATCCAGTAGCCAGCATAGGTTCCAAACTTCAATCCCCGTTCTGGTTCGAAGTGTTCAGCGGCTTCCAGCAGTCCCAGCAGGGCTTCCTGGCGCAGGTCCTCCAGCGGTAAGCCGCGGTTCTGGCAGTTTTTGGCGAAGCTGTAAGCCAGGCCGATGTTCTCGTTTACCAGTAAGTCCCTGTCCGCTTGGAGGTTGGAACAGGATTCCATTGCTTCAGCTTGGTTGATTTGATTCATTCTTACGCTCCGCAAGCGGCGGAATACTTATCCTGAAAGTGGTGCCCCGCCCCATTTCGCTGCTCACGGAAATCTCGCCATGATGCAGCACCACGATATGCTTCACGATGGCCAAGCCGAGTCCGGTGCCGCTGAAGTCGCGGTTGCGGCTGTTATCCGCCACGTAGAAACGCTCGAAGATTCTGTCCAGATGTTCATTTTGGATGCCTCGGCCGGTATCGGAGATTGTGAAGACTATGTTTTCGCCTTCTTTGCCGACGTGGATTGTGATACCGCCAGTATCTGTATAACGGAGAGAGTTTTGCACCAGATTGATGAATATCTGTTCAAAGCGGAAAGGATCGCAGACCATCCGGTCCAGCCCCTCTTCGAGTTCCACGCTCAGGCTCAATCCCTTGGCTTGGATGTCCGGCTCCAGGATCAGGCTGAGATTGGCAAAGAATGGCTTCAGCTCGATTTGGCTTGCTTCCAGACGGGAAATGCTTTCCAGCCGGATAAGCTGTTCGAGGTCGCGGATCAGATGGATGAGACGGTTGGTATGGCTAAGGATTATTTTCTGGTGGCGGGTATGATCCTGCCCTGGAGTATCTTGCATCGCCTCCGTGAAGCCCTTGATGGCTGTGAGCGGGGTTCGCAGTTCGTGGGCAAGGTTCACGATGAAGTCTTTCTTCATCCGGGCTGTCCTTTCCATAGCGTCAATGTTGTGCAGGATAAAGACATAGCGTCGGTTACTGACGCTGCGGCTGCTGGATAGCATGTAGCTGTGGCCGGCGATGTTGAGAGAAAGGGGAAGCTGTTCCCCCGCGTTTCCGGAACTCAAGATGGCTTCCTGCAGCTCCGGATCGCGGATGATTTCGCGGTAAGACTGTTCGCGTGAGGAATCAAAGGCGGGAAACAACTTGTGAAACGGCGCGTTGGCCCAAAGCACATTTCCGTCGTCATCCTGCGACCAGAGCGGGTCTTCCAGTGTGCCCAGAAGCAATCGCAATTCCGTGCGGTGAACTGCCAGATGCCCTATCGCTTGGTCGAAAGAGGCCAGCGCCTGGTTCAGTTTCTGCGCCAAATCGTGCAATTCAGAGGTTCTGAGCTCTCCAAACCTGAGCTTGCGTTCTTGGGGTTTTAGCTCTTCCGCGCGTTTCCAAAGATGCCGCAGATCCCGGTTTAGCCAGAAATGGACGAGGTACAGGGCAATGCCGGCGACCCCCGCGGAGACCGATATTAGCAGCCAGGGCCCGACGTCCAGAAGGGCCAGGACAGCGACAGCCGCCAGGATCACGACTCCAGCCAGCAGCAACAGGGTGCCAAGGCTTGTTTTATTCATCACTGCCGCTGCTTTGGTCGGGCTCAAACTTATAGCCGACGCCGCGAATGTTTTTTATCATATAGGCTTGGTCGCCCAGTTTTTCGCGCAGATTGCGGATGTGGACGTCCACCGTGCGTTCCAGCACAATCTTGTCGTTGCCCCAGAGGTGGTCAAGGATTTGGCTGCGTTTGAACACCCAGCCCGGCCGGCGTGTGAGCAACTGCAGAATCTTGAATTCCGTGAGGGTTAGGTCCACTCTGTGATCGCGGATCCAGGCTTCGTAACGGTTAAAATCGAGCCGGAAATCGCTGTTGATGTTGAGCACGTTGCGCGAACTTTCCCATCCGCTGCGGCGGAGGACGGCCTTTACCCTGGCCAGAAGTTCTTTGCTGTCAAAGGGTTTGGTGATATAGTCGTCCGCTCCGAATTCCAGGCCGCGCACCTTGTCCTCAATGTCGCTGCGGGCAGTGAGCATGATGATGGGGACGTTTTCCCAGGCTGGATTGCTCTTGATGCGGCGGCAGGCCTCCAAACCGTCCAAATCGGGCAGCATCAGGTCCAGCAGGATCAGTTCCGGCAATTCCTGCCGCAATCTGTCTAGCAGGTCCTGCGCCCGGGTGAATCCCAAGGTGCTGTATCCTTCTGTTTCGAGCTTCATGCAGACCAGTTCCAGGATGTCGGTCTCATCTTCAGTAACGAATATCTGTTTGCTCATGGGCTTGTCTTCCTAAAAGACAGTTTTGGCGGAAAGTGTTTTCTGGCAAGGAAAAACGCCCCTTTTTCGGTTAATTTTTCTTAACAAGGACGGAAAGCGTGCACCCGCCTGGAATTGGCTGACAGCTCTTTAAGCGAGAACTTGTGTCCCCCTATTGCGGGACATTGTGTCAGGCTGCACTTACATGATCATTACTTGATGAATAAGCCTTTCAGCAGGCTGACCTGGCCACCTGTCCTCAAACTGAGGAAGAAGACACCACTTTCGCGCAGGCCAAGGCTTCGCGGGTCAATCGTGATCTCGTTAGTGCCGGCAATCACGGCACAGTCACGTTGGCCCAGTTTCTGTCCTTTGGCATTGTAGAGCGTAACGCACGCTGTGGAGGAATTTTTGCCAACAAAGGACAGCGTCGCCGTGCCTGAGAAAGGATTGGGCGTGAGGCGGGGCGCCGCTTCCACTGAAGGAAGGATGGGATCGTCAGCCGCGACTATGGTGACCGTCACTGAGTTCGAGGGATCGGAGTAGTTGTCCCCGTAGCGGGCTTTCACATAGAATTCGTGAGTGCCGCTGCCAAGGTCGGTGACAGTGTAGGTGAGGACGTCTCCAGCGACGGTCTGGGCGAGTTCGTCATTCATGAAAATGCAGTATTGATCGGGTTCGACGTAGGGAGAGGGATGCTGCCAGCTTAGTATGACGCTGGACGGCGGCTGCTGTTCAGCGGTAAGGTTTCGCGGCGGCAAAAATTGCGGTCCGAGGCTGCCGTTGCCGTTGATCCGCATGGCGTAGATATCGAAACCCGAGTAACCTTGTTCCCAGCTCAAAACACACCAGTTGTCGGGATGGTGGTCACAATCGAAGTGCTGCTTGGGATCGGTTGTTTGGGCAACGCCCACCTGGCTTGAGGCCCAGGCAAAATCGCCCGAAGAAGTCCAACAGGAGGCGTAGAGGTTTGCTCCCCTTTCATAGAGAAAAACCGCGCCTTGCGTGGTCCAGTGGGCGGCGATGGTGTTGCATGATTCCCCGCCGATGTTCACTATGGTTGGCCCGGCCTGGCCCCAGAGACAGTCTCCGCTGAAACTCATCAGTTGCCGTGCGAGGCCAAAGTTGTTCTGGTCGGCATCGGTTTCGCGGTAAAAGACGTAAACCTGCTGATTGGCGGCATCCACGGCGACTTCCGGATAGAATTGCTGTTTTGGGAGGCTAACGTTCACGAGGCTGCCGTTCAAGCCCATGGTGGCGTTTCCCTGCGAGTCGATGCGCTGGCAATAGACGTCGTTGTCCAGGTTGCTGTCGCGATCATCATACCAGGCCAGCACTGCGCCCCCGGCTCCGTCTCCGACAAAGGGGATGAGCTGTTCCCAAGCGGGAATCCCGCCGGCTTCGGTTGCGGAAACGGTCCAGGGAAATGTGCCGTCGGGAGTGCCCTTCATCACGAGGATGTGGCGCGTGGGCGACCAAAAAGGACCAGTATCGTGAAAAAGCTTGAGCAGTATGTCGTTACCTTCGCCCTGGATGATCTGCGGCCAGGTGTAGCTGCCTTCGGTGGCTGTGAAAGTGGTGCCCCATTCGCCCCAAAGCTTCTGCCCATCGGCGCTGAGGCGGTTGATCACGACGGATGTGACCGCGCCAAGGCGCTGCCAGGCAAAGTAGCTGCTGCCGTCAGCGGAGCAAAAGCAGACGGGAGACATGTTGCCGTAATCAGCGTTGGTGTCATTCGACAGGGCGATGCCGTCGGCGCCCCAGAGGAATTCGCCCGCGGGGTTGACCTTGTAGGCCACTACGTTATTTACACCGGCGTTGCGGATGTCCTGGAAGACGATGATGGCGTTGCCTTCGGTATCCACGCCGAGGTCGTATTCGGTGAGCCAACTCATTTGGGTATGAGAACTTATTAGCAGGCTCTCCGTCCAGATGCGGTTTCCGTAGATATCGAAGAGGTCAAGATAAACCCTGTAACCGCCGGATTGGTTGTCAAAACGGCAGATGTAGGTGTTGCCGTTGGGCACGATGGCCACCTTGGGTATCACCTGTTCGGCATCGAAACCGGCAATGATGGAGGGAGCGTATGGATCGGTGCTCCATTGTGCGCAGAGGGCTGCCGCTAAGACGCAGGCAGCGATACAAAGAACAATGTGTTTCATGCTACACCTCGATTAATAGAATTTCTCCATTATTTGCTTTGGGGGATTTTTAGTCAAGGTATATTTGGCTCTATTTCAAACCGGGGACGTAACTCGTTCTTTCCCAGCCTGGTAGGCGCCATACGAAAGTGGTGGTTGGCAGCCGGTTTGCCGGTGCGGAGTGCTCTGGCCGTTAAGGCCCTTTCCTGTCCCAAAGACGCGCCTCCCGCATAATGCCCGTATTTGATGCGGGGATCTCGAGGGAGGCGTGGGAGAGGGATGGATTCGAGCGCTAAGGGTGTGGCTGGCTGGAAATAGTGGAAGGTAAGCAGTTATGACTCTCCTCTACGAGCCCGTAGGGCGGCAGACCATAGCGAGGGTGTGCAGTGAGCGAAGCGAACGGAACCCCTCGACAATGGATTCTCTTAGCCCCTTGTGGACGACAGAAATGCCGGGATTGATTTCTGTCGCTCTCCGGGCTAACTTGCCCGACCTGAAAAGAGCCGAAAGACAGGAACAAAAAAAGGCCGGACCAGTTAGCCCGGCTGATTTGAGGAGAGATATTATTAGTTCACAGCCACCCGGATGGCGTTCAGATGGACGTTATAGCCGCCGCTGACCTTGACGTAGCCGTTGTTTTTGGTGCTCAGGTCCGTTATCCGGGCCTTTATCCACCAGCCGCCGCTGGTTTCCGCGAGGGTTTGCGGCGCGCGGTAAAAGCCGTTGGGATCGGTGAGTTGCAGGAAAAAAACCTCTTTATCCAAAACGAGGTCGCTGCTTTTGGCGATGCGGGTTTTGGAGAAGTGGCTGGTCCAGACTTGCTGACTGTCGAGCAGCCTCAGGAAGCGGCCCTGGTTGTTGTGGTCCGGTGTGGGAAGGCTTTGCATCCTGCCCAGTGACGCGAACACGAAGGGCTGGGTGGTGAGGGGCTGTTCCATCACGAAATATTCGTCAACCCGCACGAAATGGGCGTCGGTGCCAGCGTCCGGCACCTGCGAACTGCTAGCCGGTTGGGCCACCACAGCGGGATTCGGCAGAGCGGAATTAAGCCAGGAATTAGGGCTGCAGGCCGAGATGGCCAGGGCCGCCGCAAGCGCGATCAGGACGGCAAAGTGTCTATAAGTTTTAGTCATTATGTCACACCTCCCTTCAGAAAGGTCTTTTTAACTATATAACCGGGTTCGGCCGGAAATCCTGCGCCGGATTTTTGGGGCGTTCAGTTTCCCAGTCCCAGCCGCTGCTGCTGGTATTTCTTGCTCTGGATGGCGCGCCACCAGTGTTCGTGCTCCAGATACCAGAGTACGGTCTTGCGGATGCCGGTTTCAAAGGTTTCCTTTGGCACCCAGCCCAGTTCCCTGCTAATTTTGTCGGCGTCGATGGCGTAGCGGAGGTCATGGCCGGGACGGTCGGCGACGTAAGTGATGAGTTCCGTGTAAGATGAAAGCTTGTCGGAAGGCCGGAGTTCGTCCAGCAGCCGGCAGATAGTGGTAACGATTTCGATGTTTTTCATCTCGTTGTGGCCACCGACATTGTAGGTTTCGCCCAGTTTTCCGGAGCGGATGATGGTGTTGATGGCGTCGCAGTGGTCGCGCACATAGAGCCAGTCCCTCACGTTGAGTCCCTTACCGTAAACAGGCAAGGGTTTGTGTTCCAGGCAGTTGAGAATCATCAAAGGAATCAGTTTTTCCGGGAACTGGTAGCCGCCGTAGTTGTTTGAGCAGTTGGAGAGCAGCACTGGCAGGCCGAAGGTGCGGTGCCAGGCGCGCACCAGATGGTCGGAACCCGCTTTGGAAGCTGAATAGGGTGAGGACGGGTCGTAGGGCGTGCTTTCCGTGAAGAGGCCTTCGTCGCCCAGGGAGCCGAAAACCTCGTCGGTGGAGACGTGGTGGAAGCGGAAAGCCTTTTTGCCCGTTTCATCCAGGCCGCGCCAGTAACGCAGGGCACAATCCAGCATCACGGCGGTTCCCAGAACGTTGGTATTGATGAACTCCATAGGCCCGTCGATGGAACGGTCCACGTGGGATTCTGCGGCAAAATTGACCACGGTATCGGGCTGGAATTCAGCGAATACCCGGGCCACTGCTTCGGAGTCGCAAATATCAGCTTTTACAAATCGATAGCGCTCCGGAAAGGCTGCTTCGATCTCAACCAGGCTGTCCAGATTGCCGGCATAGGTGAGTTTGTCAAAGTTGAGCACGCTGCCCTGGAAATCAGGGTCTTCAAAGAGGTGGTGGATGTAGTTGGCGCCGATGAAGCCAGCGCCTCCGGTCACGATAATCCTGTTCATATGTCCTTCCTTATTAGTTTTAGCAGTTCCTGTAGCCGGGCCAGTTCTTCCGCGCTGGAATAGCTGAGGGTGATTTTGCCTTTGGCTGCCTGTCCGCTTACCCTGGCTTTCAGGCCAAATGCTCCGCTCAGTTCGCGTTCCAGGCTTTGGGACCATTCCCGGTTGGCAGGCGCTTCCTTTGCCTGGCTGGGGGCGAAGGTTTTGGCTTTGGCCTCCGCCTGGCGGACGTTGAGCCTGTATTGTATAATATATTGCGCGAAAAGGGGTTGCAACTCCGGCTCTACCGCCAAAACAGCCCGCGCGTGCCCGGGGCTGAGGAGGCCGGAGGAGACCATTGACTGCACTTCCAACGGCAGTTTGAGCAAGCGGATGCTGTTAGATACTGTGGCGCGGTCGCGCGAAACGATTTGCGCCACTTCCTGATGGGTGAGTTTGAAATCGTCCGCCAGAGTCTGATAGGCACAGGCTTCCTCGATCGGGTCGAGGTCCTCACGCTGGACGTTTTCCACGATGGCGAGCTGGAGCTGTTCTTTCTGGCTAACGCTGCGGATCACCACCGGAACGGATTCCAGGCCCGCCAGCCGCGCTGCTTGCAGGCGCCTTTCGCCGGCGATAAGCTCATAATCCGAAGCGGCGGTTTTGTTCACTATCAGCGGCTGGATGATGCCGTTGGCCTTGATGGATTCAGCCAGTTCCTGCAAGGCGTCGGGGTCGAAAACCCGGCGGGGCTGGTAAGGGTTTGTCTTGATCTGTTCGATGGGCAGGGTGCCCAGGTTTGATCCGGTTTCCGGCCTGTCCTGAGCCTGGGGAATTAGGGCGCTCAAACCGCGTCCGAGGCGTTCATTCATGCTTTTTGTGTCCTTTCGATTATCTCCGTGGCCAGGTTCAGGTAGCTCATGGCGCCGGGAGAGCGGATGTCATAGAGAAATATGGGTTTGCCGAAGCTGGGTGCCTCGGTGAGCTTGATGTTGCGGGGAATGATGGTGCGGAAAACCTTTTCCTTGAAATAGTGCCGCACCTCGCGCGCGACCTGCATGGAGAGGTTCACGCGGCGGTCAAACATGGTGAGCAGGATGCCGATGATATTCAGGCCGGGATTAAGGTTTTTCTGGATCAGGCGGATGGTGGAAAGCAACTGGCTAACCCCCTCCAGGGCGTAATATTCGCACTGGATCGGCACCAGTAGGTCTGTTGCCGCTGTGAGGGCGTTCACTGTGAGCAGGCCCAGCGAGGGCGGGCAGTCGATTATAATGTAGTCGAAGTCGGCCAAAACCGGTTCCAGCGCTTCGCGGAGCTTGTGTTCGCGGGCGAATTCCTGTACCAGTTCGATTTCGGCGCCGGTGAGGTCGATGTTTCCGGGCACGCACCAGAGGTTTTGGGTGGCGGTGGGTAGAATGGTTTCCCGCAGGGGCACTTTGCTTATAAGCGCATCGTACACTTGCAGTTCCAGATTGTCTTTGTCCAAGCCCACTCCGCTGGTGGCGTTGCCCTGGGGATCGAAATCGATGAGCAGGGTCTTCTTTTCCAGCACAGCCAGGCCAGCGGCCAGGTTAACCGCCGTGGTGGTTTTTCCCACCCCGCCTTTTTGGTTCACGATCGTTATTGTTCTTGCCATAAATCTATGCTAACTTCCAGTCTTCAGTTGTTCTTTTCCCAGCGCGAAAATCGCCCGGCTGCCGTATTCGAGCTCCATCCTCAATAGTTCCAAGGGCTTGAGCGGAGCGATGTCCGCCCAGTCCTTAGCCTTGTAGCAGAGCAATTGGCCACCCGGAGCCAGCAAGTTCCGTAGCGGCTTCAGATAGCGCTGCTCCAGCTTGACGGCGCGGCAGAGGATGTAGTCGAAACCGCCCCTGGCGGAGTAATCCTCCAGCCGGGAGCACACCACTTCGCAATCCGCAAGCTCCAGCCTGGCAACCATTTCCTCAAGAGCGCAGGTCTTTTTGAGCACCGAATCCAACAGTGTCATGCGGCATCCGGGCACGGCCAGCTTCACCGGAATGCCGGGCAAACCGCCGCCGGAGCCGAAATCGAGCACTTTTGCACCGGTAAAATCAACACATTTCAGAGGCAGCAGGCTGTCAAGGAAATGCTTTGTCCAGAGCTCATCCGCTGGCGCGTGGCGGGAAAAGAGGTTTACGCGGGAGTTAAGCTCCAGCAGCAGAGCGTGATAGCTGTCAAAACCAGCCAGGATGTCATCACGCCCCGGCAGCTTCAGCTCATCCAGAAACTGGGAAAAAGCGGCCCTGGAGCTTTTCAAGGCTGCTGGACCTCAGTCAGGCTGCGCAACAGCGACTGCACCAGGAAAGAACAGTCCCCGCGCATCAGCTCCAGCCCGGCGCGGGCGGAAGGGTGTTTAATCTGCTTCAACGAACGGGCCGCGATGTAGCGGAAACGCTCACTGGGATGGAAGATATAGTCCCGAAGCAGTTCCACACTGCGTTCGGTGTGAACCCCCGACAGCACGGAAATGCAGGTGCTTTCGTACTTTTTCTGCCGCATCAGGCGCTCAACCGGTTCCACCAGCAGACTGTCGCCCACGCCGGAAATCAAGGCCAGCGCGTTTTTGGCTGCCAGGCTGTCGGGCAGGTCGATGACTTTGTAGAGTTCGCTGATAAACTCCTCAGAATCCGCGGCCAGGGCTTCCAAGGCCCGGTATTCCAGGCCGGAAGTGGTGTTCAGCTTGTTTTCCAGCACATAGGGGATGGCTTCTTCGGCGCGGCTGAGCAGAATCCCTCGGGCGGTTCTGACCCTTTGCACCGCCGATCCCACCTCCCATTCCGAGGCGGCGGCGAAAATCGTTTCGATGCTGTCTGTGCTGTCCGGCAGGGCGGCAGCTTCAGCCAGTTCTTCCACGGTGGTTTTGGCAACTTGGTTGATTTCTGCGTCGCGTCCCACGCCGTAAGTTCCGCTTTGCCAGATGCTGTTGTTGGCCTTGAGGCTGTCGGGATAGCTGTCCGTGCCGCCGGCATCCAGAAAGAGCCCGATCCCGCCAGCGCTGCGCGTGAAGTTGGCGCCGCCGTAGTTTTGTGGGTTGATCCGCTCATAGCGGTCATTGCCGCTTTTATCGACAAAAAGTCCCACGGAGTTGGTGAGCCCCAAGCCGTTACCGCCTTCGATGGAATAGGAATCGTTCCCCGCCCCGTCGATCAAAACGCCCAAAGCCCAATCGTGTCCGGCGCCCTGACCCGGTCCGTGGCGGCTCTGGTAGGCGTCGTTGCCCTCCGCGTCGAGCAAGAATCCGCAAGCCAGGTGAATTCCGGAGCCCTGGGGATAGTAAACCGCGCTGTAAACGTCGTTTCCGGCCTCGTCGATAAGCGCTCCTGTGGCATACCAATAGCCGGAACCCTGGGCATAAACGCCGCCGAGGTAGCTGTCGTTTCCAGCGCCGTCATAGAGCAGGCCCAAACCGCCGGCCAGATCAGGCCTCAGCCCCAGTCCCATGCCCTGGCCGAGGGTGATAAAGTCCAGCGGCATTAGCGGTTCGTGATAGTATTTGCCGCCCAGGCTGTAGTTGTCCGCGCCCTCCTTATCCAGCAAGACACCGGCGCCGTAGGTGCTGCCAAAGCCTTGGGCGGACACGCTGGCCTGATAGCTGTCGTTGCCGGCGCAGTCCAGCAGCAGCGCGATTCCGCACATCGCCGCGCCCTGTGAGAAGAGGCCACTTTGGTAGATGTCGTCTCCATCCAAATCCTGATGAAGGTTGATCCCCATGAAGGCGGAGAATGAAAAATCGTTGGTGCGGTAGAGGTCGTTGCCAGCCAGATCGTAGGTGCAGACGAGGCCGAAGGAGGAATTGAACATCGCCGCGGGCACATTGCTGCGGTAAACGTCGTCGCCGGCCAGATCGAGCTGAAGGCAGAAAGCCCGGTCCACAGAGCTTCCCATCCCTGTCTCGTAAAGGTCATTGCCAGCGGGGTCAAGCAGAAAACAGAGGTTCTGGAATGCCTGACCGCCATAGACATCGTCGCCGTTTGTTCCAATTGCCATCAGGCCGTGCCTGGTATTGCGGGTGAGGATTTTCTTATTTCTGAACTGAAGGGTTTGAGCCCGCTCCAGCAGGGCGTCGGAGATGGCCAGAAACTGGATCCCGGTACTCAACAAAGCCTGACGGTCGAGTCTTCCGATCAACTCCTGAACTTGCTTTTCATCCAGATCGCTGTATTTAGGCAGGCCTTGTTCCTCGTAGTAAGCGTTATATTTATCAATCTCTTCGCTTTCGATGAACTGCCAGTGCCAGAAGCTGAGCAGCATCTTCTTTTCCTCTGGGCTGAAGGCGGCAAAAGCCGGCTCAAGCTCGGTTTCCAGATAATCATAAGCGCTTTCCAGCCAGGCGAATATGTCCTCCGGCTTTTTCACCTGGGTGGAGAGCTGCTGTGTATAAAGAGACTTGGAGGCCGGATAGAGGCTGCTGAACCTGCCTCCATCAAGGTTGAAAGCGATGCCGCCCAGATGCCGCAGCAGAACCGGCAAAGCTTCCGGGCCATCCAGTTGGCAGGTTTCGCGCAAGGCCTGCATGTCATCGATGCCTTTCCAGGGATCCTGAAGCTGGCGCAACTGCCAGTCCAGCTTGTACTTGGTGCTTAGGTCCCAATCCTTTTCGAAGCAAAGCGCGTCGGGGCTGAGTTCAGCCGCCTGCAGCATTTCATGCAGAGCGTTGTATTCTGCCGGACTCAGCAGGGCTTCGGCGCCAAGCCAGGCCAGGCAGGCCAAAATCGCTGCCAGACAGAAGGTTTTTCGCATCAGGTTAATCTCCTTACTGAAAAGCCAGTAATGAAAGCCGGCCAAATGTGTCAACAACTATCAGCGCCTACAATATAGTTGATAAAGGGGCTGAAACAGCCTTGCCGCCTCAATTTGGGGAAAAGGCTTGACACCTCAGCCTGAGTATTTTTTGCAGGTTCAAACCCAGAGCGGTGTATTTTGGTAGAAGGACGGTTTATGAGAAAAGAGCAGTTTGAAGAATTCCTCAGCGCCCACGAAAAGCGGATTTACCATTATCTGCTGAGCCTTTTGGGCAACGACAGCGACGCCAACGATGTCGTGCAGATGGTCTTCATCTCGTTTTACGAGCATATCGACCGCGTGGAGGAAGCAACTGCCCTGGCCTACGTTTACCGCATCGCCTACAATAAGAGCATGACCTTCCTGAAGCAAAAAAGCCGCTATGTGAGCCTCGAACCACAATCATTCGAACGCCTTCCCGACACCAACAAACCCCAGCCCGAGCCGGATTACCAGCCTCTGCATGAGGCGATCCGCGCCCTTCCGCCCCGTCTGGCCAGCGTCATCCAGCTTCAATACTTCGAAAAGATGAGCTACAAGGAGATTTCCGAGCATCTGGGCATCAGCGTGAAAGCGGTGGAATCGCTGTTGGTGAGGGCCAAAAAGCAACTTCGGAAAAAATTGTTGAAGGATAAAAGCGAAGGAAGAGTATAGACTATGAATAAGCAAAACAGGGACGCCGATAAGGCACCCAAAAAGAGGAAACCATGAGATGCAGCAAGGCAAGACGCCAGATCGAACTCAAGCTCGACAACGAGCTGGGGCAGAGCCACGCCCTGGAGCTGCATCTTAAGGATTGCGCCGCCTGCCGCGCTTACCAGGCTGATGCAGCAAGGCTTCAGATGCTTCTTCGCAACCAGCCCCAACCGGAATTCCCGGCCTGGCTGCACCACCGCATCATGGAGCAGGCAGCCCGGCACGACAGCAAACGCATTCGCCTGAAACACAGCTTCAATTTGCAAACCATCCCCGCGCTCGCGGCCATAGCCCTAAGCCTCTTCCTAGGTGTGGCCATCGGGAAAAATGTGTACCGCAGCGTGAACCCCCTGCCCACCAACGCCAAGGAAATCTATTCCCAAAGCGCCAACAAATCCGACAGCCTGGAATTGGCCGTATTCGGCGAAAGTTCCGTCTCCGGCGACCTTTTCTAAAGTGAGGAAACAATGAGCAAACGCCTGCTGACCATTCTGCTTTTCATCTCTCTGTTTCTGAACGCTGGAATCATCGGAGGCATGATCGTGATGGGATTCTACCGCCAGTACCACATCGCCCACCACTATCTGCCCGACTCCGAAGGCATCGGAAGCGACCGGGGACGCATTCAAATCCCTGAGCTGAAGGACCCCGAAGTTATCGCCCTGCGGAATAGATTCCTCTCCATCAAAAAAGAACTATTGCAAGAACTGGCCAAAGACCCCGTGGACGAGGCCAAGATAAAAGCCATCATCGAAAAGTCGATCAGCGCGCAAAGCGACATGGAACGCGCCCTCGGCTATGAACTTTTGGAATACAGACAAACTCTCAGCGCCGACGAAGCCAAAAAACACTTCGAAGGACGCCTGGAACGCATGAATCGCTTCAGCGACAGAAGAAACGACAGGAGAAAATCAAAATGAAAAAAATCACCCTTATCTCAATAACCATCCTGATGCTGGCCGGCATGCTGGCCGCCCAGGGGAAAGACTACCCCCAACTGCAGAGAAACCCCAATTGCTACGGCCCCGGACGCAATGCCAAACTGGCACCCCGCCCCGAATGGGACGGCACCTCCATGGACATGCTGAAAGAACTCAACCTCAGCGAAGCCCAAACCAAAAAACTCAGCGATCTGCAAATCTCGCAGCGCAAGGCAATGAACAGCATCAACGCCGAAATCGAAAACCTGCAGATCGACCTCAACAACTCCCTCAAAAGCAAAGACTTCTCATCAGCCCGCAAACTAAACGACCAACTGCATGAGAAAATGCGCGTGAAAGCCAACACCCGCATCGACCACCGCGAACAGATTCTCAGGGAACTCAGCCCCGAACAGCAGGAAAAATTCCGCCCCATGTTCATGGAACGGCAGTACGGACGGCCCAACGGCTCCAAACACCCCATGCCCTGCAAACTGAACGAACTTAAGCCCGTGCAGCTCCACCGCCACCAGCGCAACATGATGAACCAGGACTGCTGCGGCTGCGAAGATTGCCACAACAAAACAGAAAAGTAAATCCATCCCCCTCCTCAGTAAAGATAGAAGAACGCCGGGCTTAGCCGCCTGGCGTTCCTTTTTGCTCTTTCAAACCGAGTGGGTAATCCGGTTGATATAACAGTAGGGCGATATAACGATAGCGAGGGAGCCTAAAGCCCCTCGTAAACTGGATTCCGGGTCAAGCCCGGAATGACGTAGGTTTAGGGCTGGGTGATGGTTGTTTCTGGATTCACAGGCAAGCCTGGAATGACGTGCAAGACCTTGGCCGCAAGAACCCAACATACGTCATCCCGTACGTCATCGAGTCCGTGAGGTGACTTTGATCCGGGATCCATACGTTACAAAAACCTGGATTCCGGGTCAAGCCAAGAATGACGTGGGTGTGGGACGGAGTGGTGGTTTATAGGCTATTCCGCCCGGTCTGGATTCCGGGTCAAGCCAAGAATGACGCGTAAGACATTGGCCAGAAGAACTGAACATACGTCATCCCGGACGTCACCGAGCCCGCGAGGTGACATTGATCCGGGATCCAGAAAGACATAAAAACTGGAGAATTGAAAGAGAACCTTTTGTTATCCACTATCCTATGACAGACGGTCATTCTTACACCCTTTCCTAATCCGGGTTTTGCTGGTGGTTTCGCCCTTTGCCCTGACCTACTAACATCCCATTCACTTCCCGCTGACTTCCCGTTCGGGCGGCGGGAACTAAGCGGGAGGCGGTCAGGATGTGTATGGGAAAGGGCAAAGGGCTAAGAAATCTTGAGAACTCCGTCTCTGAATCGGACAGATCGAAGCCAACGACCTTCCCCGTCTAAGTGTCAACAGCGCCAAGGAAGTGGAGTGGTATAAATGATATCCTTATTAATTCAGTATCTATACCGTAATGACAGGGGAGCTATTTCAGCACCGAAATCCGGCGGGTGAAGGTTCCTCCAGGCGTTTCGATCTTGATCAGATAGATGCCGTTGGGCACGTCGCGGCCACTCTCATCGCGGCAATCCCAGCTGTAACGCATTTGGTTTCCAGCCCGTTCCGGCGAATCAAGGCCACGGACAAGCTGGCCTTTTAGGTTGAAAACCCGTGCGCCGGACACTGTAGGGGCATCCTGGCGATCCATTTTAATGATCAGCAGGTCTTGGGCGGGATTGGGCCAAATGTCAAGCCGGAGGGCGGGAGCGCACCCATCATGGACAGGAACAGGATCATAGCTTTCCCAAGTGATGGTTTCGCTCAAATTGCCATAGTCATTGTTTTCGGTGTGTGCCGTCAGCAGCCAGTTGTCGTCATAGGTGTACCCGTAATGCCCACCCCAATAGAAGTTGACGCTATGGTAATTATTTGAATAGTTGTAGGATATGGTGGATGTATTAGTGGGAGTGAAGGGGGCGTCCGGAGCAGCGATGTAACCGCTTTCTATCACAGTCTGCTCAGGAAACAGCATCTCGTTCCAGATCAGATATGAAAAGCTGGAATCCTTCCGATACCAGCTACTGTATGAATGGTCCTTTGTTATCTTGCTTTGGAGGACGAGTTCGCCCCGATAGTCAAATTGGTTCTTCCAGATCACAACCACCGGAGAGGTGGATTGGTCGATGTAAATGCTGTCCGGCAGGGTATGGCTGCTCCAGCTTTGCCAGCGATTCGAGATGCTCTGCCCCTCCCTGTTCCAGTTTGTGTAGATCAGCCTGTTTTGTGAATCGTAAGTGTGGATGATGATCTGGTAAGGCTGTACCGGGTCATAGTTGCTCCGGTACTCAGTTTCAGAGCTCAGATTGCCATGGGCATCGTAAGTATAGGCAATCCTGTTAATAACGAAGCCTTGGTCGTTAGACACGAGGTATTCGAACTTTTTCCCTTCCAAGTCATAGCGGGTGGTAAAAATTCTCTCCAGCACCAGACCACTGTCGCAAAAATAGGACCAGATCTCTATCACCTCCTCTTCGTAGGCGGGGTAGGAATTGTAGAAATATCTATCCACCGCACCCGAGTTGTAAGGTCCGGTACTGCCTCCTGTTTTGACCGAATCCAGCCGGGTGGGGATGGCCTGGTTGTAATAGTACCAAGTATAGTAAGAGGATGATTCAGAGCCATAAGGAGTCTGGTATCTATGCTCCAATCGCTTTCTCCAGTTCCCTGGCCCGTTGGGGTTGATGCACTCATCGCCAAGATTGATCACAGCCGCCAAGCAAATAGCCGCCTGCCACAAGCAGACCAGCGCGAAAATTAATCTCTTACTCATCTTTCCAACTCCTTTGTTCTCTTATGCAAAAAGTTTATCAATATGCAACAAGTTTCAAGCCCACTGGCAGTTAAAGATCGCATCTTCTTTCCTCCAATGAGGCTATTTCAGCAGTGTCACTTTGCGGGTATGTTGCTTTCCTCCCGATTCCAAAAGAAGGATATACACCCCGGAAACTACGTCGTCGCCAGCGGAATCCTTTCCGTTCCAGATGATGCTGTGCTTTCCGGCCCGCATATAGCTGTCAAGGAGCGTGGCGATCCTTCTGCCCCGAAGGTCATATACGCTGATGGTGGCAGGTCCGGCTTCGGGAAGGCTGAATGTTATGCTGGTGCTGGGATTGAAAGGATTTGGGCTACAGCTTTCCAGGCAGGGCATTGCCGGGACCTGGGGATCCGGGTCCGGATTGGCAGTGTTCGCTGATGTCACACCCTGCAACAAGACCGCTGCGGCGCTTCTTTCCAGGGCAACCCAGGCCCGGTCTCCCAACAGAGAAACAGATGGAGGAAAATTCCCTCCCGCGAAGACCATATAATTATCCGGCAGGGCCATTTGCCACTGCGGAGTGATGAACATATGCCATAAGGCGGGTGATCCGTTCATATATCCATTTACAATCATCAGCAAGTCGCCATTGGAAAGCAAGTTGGCGCCCAAAACATCCCAGCCGTCATTATAGAGCACTGGTATGGAGATGGTTAGGGTACACATAAATTGTTCTTGTAAATACATGTGCACTATGTAATGATCACCATAGTCCCCGATACAAAGAAATTCATCCCAGATATAGACATTGTAATTACCTCCCAGCAACAGTTCCTCAATAGGGAACACATAGTCGCCCTGCCTGTTGATCATGGTATGCGCGAAAGAGTAATCGACCCAATCGGGACCGATTTCCTCATAATATCCCATCAGCACATGCAGTTTATCTTCGTAAACCGTGAAAGTATGTCTGTAGAGCAACCCTGATCCATATTGCATCGGCATATTCATCCCCCATTGGGGAAATCCGCTCACAACCGCGCCATTTGAGTTAATGCAAGCCAGCATCGGTATTCCGCCCAAAGACCATGTAAGCCAGGGCCATTCCAGCTTGATATTTCTCATGTAGCCTGTAATTGTGGGATGGGGCTGGGTAATCTGGATTCCATCTCCCCAGAGTGGTATAATGCCGCTGATTTTTTGACCCCAGATGGTGGTGTGTGAACTCGACCAGATTATATACCAGTAGCCTAGGGAGGTGCTGACATTCACCCAGCCAACATTTTGCCCGCCCGTACCGATCTGCAGGCCGCCTTCCGGAAGCAGGATGTTCCCTGCCGCGTCAAATATCTGGTAACGCTTGCTGACCACGCTACCCAGCTGTTCTCCCCACACCACCATGGTGAGGTTATCATTGCAGCATACCAGGCTCTGACCGTTCCGGAAACTCTCCGGACGGTTGACTTTAAACCCGCCGTCAGCGAACAAAGGCTGTCCGTCGGTTGTGTGGATTTGCAGGTAAAGGTCCCAATTCGAGGAGGATAGCGGCGCCTGATCCCAGATCACCGCGCTGCCGTCGCTGCGTGCAGAGGTCATCACATCCTTCACCTTGCCGGAGCCTCCATATACCAGTTCCATTCCGTTGGCAGCAAGCTGCGGCTGGAATTGCTGGTCCAGGACCTGCACTTTGATCCCTCTGCGCCAGGTTTCATGTTCGTACCATTCAATACCTATGAAATTTCCATATCCGTGGGCGGTAGGGATTCTTTTGTCATTGGATGTGTTTGTTATTTCGTAAACTACCATATCACCTGCGGCGCTCACCTGGATTGCAATTACATCACGCGGATTGTCGTAAACGCAGGCTACCACAACGCAGCCCCCAGCGGCATCCGGAATAGCCTGGGAGATCCCATCCAGATATCCGATTCCCGTGGTGAGGTCGATTCCGGCGCCATATTGCGCCACTCCAGCGGCGTCGATCTTTTGCAAATATTCTGTATTATTGGTTTCCGCTGTGACGAAGATGCTATTGTCAGGCCCCGGAACAGCCCTCAGTTTTAAACCATTGATCCAGTTTGCGCTTATGGCGGTAACCGGTTGGGGCCACAAAGCGGCGCCGGAAAAGTCATAGCGCTGAACGTCCACGCTGGAGTCATGGTCCACGCACAGCGCGAAAGAACTATCCGCCAGGGCGCAGAACTTCCCTATGGGAATGTTGTTTGTGGATGCAACGCTAAGCGGCTGGGGCCACATAAACTGCCCTGAATAGTTCATCCGCTGCACTCTCACCATGTAGCGGACACTCCAACAGACGAGCACGCTGTCATCCGGCAGGATCATCAAATCGGAGTACCAACTGTTCGAATCTTCAATGATCACGTAGTTGGGCGACATGGTTGGGGCTCCGGAGGCGTCCAGATGCTGGATGGCACAGCGTTCTCCTTCGTATCCGTCTCCAGACCATGATACATACACACCGCCATTGTGATCGGCTGCCAGGCTGGCAATGGTATCCATCCAAAGGCTCGAAACTAAGGTTCCCTGCGGACCCCACAGAAATTCACCCGTGCGGGAGATCTTCAGCAACCGGAGACCGCTACGTGCACAGAGAATCACGAAGGCCTGGTCGGATGTCTCCACCAATCCATAACTGCCAATTGGAGTTGGGATCGCCAGAGGCGTGTCCCAAAGCGGCTGGTACTGTTGGTCATAGAAGCCCAGCTTGTAGCCCGGGACGGCGTTGTCATTCTGCCACCACATCAGCAAATGGCAGCCATCGGAGGTCTGCAGGGAATGACCAGAGTACCTCACGTTTTCATAATTCACCACCGTGACCGGTTCCGGCCAGGCCAGCTCCGCCGACAGTATTCCAACCGCGGCAAGCAGAACACATAGGAATACAAGCTTCTTCATAATGGCACCTCAAAGATACAATACTTTTATTTGCAATTTTGCCAAGATAATTTTCCTCAAATCGTCCGTTTTTT